>Ga0187893_10002593_pt1 | contig 39294 bp, 33 predicted proteins | sample MA1701074metaG_FD_139574 | JGI IMG/M metagenome (GOLD analysis project Ga0187893, IMG submission 139574) | White microbial mat communities from a basaltic lava cave in the Kipuka Kanohina Cave System on the Island of Hawaii, USA - MA170107-4 metaG ...
AACTGATCGCGCCGCTCGTGAAACCACTCGCGCCGGTTGTTGCGTTTCAATGACCGGAGAAATGAGAGAGTCTTGGTCGTAAACATGAAAGATCCAAGATTACCTCGCTTCGTGTTCATCGTGCTCTTCGTGTTTAATGTTGGTCGTGATTGATGCGCTGAAGGCCATCGTCGGCGATCGCGTGACCACGTCTGAAGCGGTGCGCGAGCACCACAGCCATGGCGAGTCGTGGCATCCGGCGGGACTTCCGGAGGCCGTGGTCTTCCCGATGTCGACAGAGGAGGTTGCGGCAACCGTCAAACTGTGCGCGACGCTGCGAAAACCGATCGTCCCGTTCGGCATGGGCAGTTCGCTCGAAGGCCACGTCAACGCGATTCACGGCGGCGTGTCGATCGATCTCACGCGCATGACGAGGGTCCTGCGTCTGAGCCCCGAAGACCTCGACATCACTGTCGAGGCGGGACTGACGCGCTTGAAACTCGATGCGCATCTCAAGAACACCGGGCTGATGTTCCCGATCGATCCAGGCGCAGACGCCACCATCGGCGGTATGACGGCCACGCGTGCGTCGGGCACCACCGCCGTGCGCTATGGGACGATGCGTGAGAACGTGCTCGGGCTGACGGTGGTGCTCGCCGACGGCCGGGTGATCAGGACCGGCGGGCGCGCCAGAAAGTCGTCATCCGGTTTCGATCTGACTCGCCTGTTCGTGGGATCGGAAGGCACGCTCGGTGTGATCACCGAGGTCACACTGCGGCTCTACGGACGGCCCGAGGCGGTTCGCGCCGCCGTGTGCCCGTTCGAGTCGATGGCGGGTGCGGCGAACACCGTGATCCAGACGATTCAACTCGGCATTCCCGTCGCCCGGATCGAGATCATCGACGAAGCGCAGCTCCGGGTGGTGAACGCCTACTCGAAAACCAACTATCCGCTCGCGCCGACGTTGTTCTTTGAGTTTCACGGCATCAGCGAAACCGCGGTCGAAGACCAGATTCGTGCGGTCGAAGAGATCGCCCGCGAACACGGCGCGAAAGGTTTCAAGTGGGCGGCGTCGCTCGAGGATCGCAATACCCTCTGGCAGGCGCGGCACAATGCCTACTACGCCACGGTGGCTTCGCGGCCGGGCGCGCGCGCCTGGACCACCGATATCTGCGTGCCGATCTCACACCTCGCCGAGTGCATCAACGAGACTCAGGCCGATATCGCCGCCGCCAAAGTCGTGGCGCCGCTGGTGGGCCACGCCGGCGACGGCAACTTCCACCTGATCATCATGCTCGACCCCGACGACAAGGAGGAGTTCGCCACCATCTCACGGCTGTCGGAGCGGCTGGTCGAACGCGCTTTGAAGTTCGGCGGCACTTGCAGCGGCGAACACGGCGTCGGCGTCGGCAAACTGAAATACCTCGAGGCTGAACACGGCGGCGCGCTCGACGTGATGCGCGCGATCAAGCGCGCGATTGATCCGAATAATCTGATGAATCCCGGTAAACTAATTCCCGAATCCCATCGCACGAGGCACGAGGCACAAGGCACGAGGCACGACATTGGCGAAGCGTAAGTCCGAGCCTTCACTTTTCGATCTCCCGGAAGCAGACGACAGCGGCACACCTCCTCCTCCTTCCTCACGCGGCATCGGCGGCGGCACCGGCGACGGCACGTCGAACGTTTCGCTGCATGAGGCCGCGCAGGCGCGCTATCTCAACTACGCGCTGTCGGTCATCACCTCGCGCGCGCTGCCGGATGTCCGCGATGGGTTGAAGCCGGTTCAGCGCCGCATCCTGTTCACGATGTGGCAGCAGAACCTGACTGCCGACGCCAAGCACCGCAAGTGCGCGAAGGTGGTGGGCGACGTGATGGGCAGCTATCACCCCCACGGCGACAGCGCCATCTATGAAACGCTGGTCCGCATGGCGCAGCCGTTCGCGCTGCGCTATCCGCTCATCGACGGCTCCGGCAACTTCGGCTCCCTCGACGGCGACAGCGCCGCCGCGATGCGGTACACCGAATGCCGTCTCGCGCGCCTTTCGGATGAAGTGCTGCAGGAGATCGAGCAGGAAACGGTGGTCTTCCGGCCGAACTACGACGGCACCAGGACCGAGCCGGTGGTGCTGCCGTCGCGCATTCCCAACCTGTTGGTGAACGGGACCACTGGCATCGCCGTGGGCATGGCCACCAACATCCCGCCGCACAATCTGAATGAGGTGTGCACGGCGTTGATCAAGCTGCTCGACGATCCCGATCTGACGTCGATCAATCTCTGCAAGTGGGTGAAGGGCCCTGATTTTCCGACCGGCGGCCACGTGCTCAACTCGCCGAAGGAATTGAAAGAGATCTACAAGACCGGATCCGGATCGATCCGGCTGCGCGCCACTTGGGAATCCGGGCCGGCATTTCGCACGGGTCGAAAGCTCTACATCACCAGCATTCCCTACACGGTGAACAAGGCCCAGCTCGTAGAGCAGATCGGCGAGATCGTGTTGAGCCGCAAGATGCCGCACCTCCTCGACGTGAAAGACGTTTCCACAGACGATGTGCGGATCGAACTGGAACTGAAGGGCGGCGCCGACGACAACCTGGTGATGGCGTACTTGTTCAAGCACACCTCGCTGCAGACGACGTTCGCCGTCAACATGACCTGCCTGGTGCCGACGGAGAATGCGGAAATCGGCCGGCCGGAGCGCCTCGATCTGAAGCAGATGCTCTGGCACTTCCTCCACTTCCGCCTCGACGTCGTCACCAGCCGGCTCGAGCACGAGCTCGAGCAGCTCAAGCGGCGCATCCACATCCTCGAGGGCTTCGAGAAGGTCTTCGACGCGCTCGACGAGATCATCAGGATCATCCGCAAGTCCGACGGCAAGGCCGATTCGGCGGAGAAGATCATGAAGCGGTTCTCGCTCGACGCCGAGCAGACCGACGCCATCCTCGAGCTGAAGCTGTATCGGCTGGCCCGACTCGAGATCCTGGTCGTGCAGCAGGAGCTGGCGGAGAAGCGCAAGCGCGCGCGCCAGATTTCGGCGCTGCTCAAGGACGAAGAGGGCCGCTGGAAGATGGTGCGTGAAGAGCTCGAGGAGATTCAGAACACCTACGGCAGTCCCAAGCTCGACCCGCGCCGCACCCGCATCGAAGAAACCGAAGAGGTTGAGTACTCCGCCGAATCCTTCATCGTCGAAGAAGACAACGTCGTCATCGTGTCGCGCGACGGGTGGGTGAAGCGGCAGAAGGAAGTCAAGGACCTGTCGACCACGCGCTTGCGCGAAGGGGACGCCGTGCTGGCCGCGGCGATTGGCAGTACCCGCGCCACCATGGTGTTCTTCAGCAACTTCGGCGTCGCCTACACCAGCCGCATCGTCGACGTGCCGGCGTCGACCGGCTATGGCGATCCCGTCCAGAAGCTGTTCAAGCTGAAGGACGGCGAGCGCATCGTTGCCGCGTTCAGCCTCGATCCGCGCGTGGCGAAGAAGATCGAGGCGAAGAAAGAGGGCGACGTGCCGCCGGTTCACGCGATCGCGATCACGAGCGACGGTTACGCGATGCGGTTCGGGCTGCAGCCGTTCGTCGAAGCCAGCACGCGGTCGGGCCGGCGCTACGCGCGGACCGCCGACGGCGCGGAAGTGGTGAACGTCGGCATCACGACCGGGGATGAGACGGTGATCGCAGCCACCGCGAACGCGCGCGCGATCCTGAGCAAGGCCGAAGAAGTGAACTTCCTCTCGGGCCCGGGCCGCGGGGTGATCCTGATCAAGATCGATTTCCCCGACGACAAGGTGATCGGCGCGATTGTCTCCACGGGCGATCGCGATCTGCTCACCGTCGAAACGACCCGTGGTGGCGAGCAGACCATCAGCACCACGAAGTACGAGGTGACCGGCCGTGGCGGCAAGGGCAGGGAGCTGCTGCAGCGCGGCGGCTTCACGAAAGTGATACCGGCGGAGGTCACCGTGCCGGCGCTCGATGGCGCCGGCAGCTAGGGTAACGCGTAGTCATCCGAAGGAGACGTCCGCCATGCCACGCTTTCTCGTCGAGGTCCCGCACGAGCCTGAATCGATGACCTGCGCCCGGATCGTCAGGGCGTTTCTCTCGAGCGGCAACCATTTCCTCACGCACGCTGAATGGGGATGTATGGACGGCGTGCATTCCGGTTGGATCGTGATGGACGTCGACAACAGGGAACAGGCGCTCTCGATTCTGCCGGCTGCCGTTCGTGGTCAAGCCAGGGTTGTGGCCCTGAACAACTTCACGATCGAGCAGATGGACCGCGTCCTCGCCGACCACGATCGCTAGAGGCCGATGTGCCGCCGCACTGCGACATCGTTCTCGATTCGAAGTGGCGGATTCTGCCAACTGGCGAGGGCGGCTCGTCCATGGTTACTTGGCGAGTAAGACCAGGTGATGATTTCCATCGGGTTCTCGGGGTTGTGGTAAACGGTGGTCTTTCCTGAGAGAGCCAGGCACCACTCAGGGCGAAGATGGTCCCGAATGCGAGAACGGGCCAGATCGCCGACCGCTCGTAAAGCGAGGAATCCCACGTGCGCCCGCACCAGCCGCAGCGGTAGAAGTAGCCGAAGACGTCCTTGGGGCGCGCCGCTCCGTTGCAGGAGCGCTGGCCGCAAGCCGCGGGGAAGATCCAGCGATAGAAGACGCCTTTCAGGAAGAACGCGAGTGCCGCCGGGACGGCCGGGAGCATGAGGAGGCTGACGTAAACATGAGCGGAGCCCAGTGGCTTGTAGTACGGAATCAGAAAGAGGGAGCCGATGCCGCCGCCGAAAATGGCGAGCGCGGCAGTGATCTTCATGAGCCCACCGTGGTAGCGCATGGACAGCTCCATGGTCTCAGCGCCCCGGCCTCTCGCCGAATCCACGGGGCTGCGCGGACGGCTTGTACAGTTTGCTGTCCCACGATCGGCCGCACAGCTCGCAGCGGTAGAGGACGCCACCGCCCATCCCGTCCTCGAACGGGGCCTGGTTGTCGTCTTTGACCGTTCTCGATACCGGGTAGACGATCTTGCGCGCGTGGCAGGGGCCGGGGCAGGCAGGGTCTCCGCAAAGCGCGGGCAGGATCTTGGCGCGCGCCATCACCGCCTCGACCGCGAAGTGCCAGGCGAAGATCAGCCCGATCAGTGCGAGGAAAAGGGGTCCAGTCCAGCCGCCTTCGATTGGCTTAAAGCGCAGCAGCCAATCCGCCGCGAGCAGGATGACCGCGATCCCGGCCAGCATCGCGAGGGTGAACGAACTCGCCGCCAGAAAGCGGTGGCGACGCATGGACAGGCGAGATAAGCCCTGCATCTCACAACATTACTGAATGACCTCCATCGGCGGGATACTTTGATCGCGTGGACCTGGTCCTCGCTGCGCTCAGTCCGCCGCTGAACGCGGCGTTAGGCAAACTGAACAGTAACGTCCTATAGATCGTCCGGCTTCAGACCAGTTCGTTTCGCCATTCGCGCAAGCATTGCTGGTCCAATCTCATCGTCGTCGTGGAAGGCGAATACGACATCCGGCCATCCCGGCCGGCTCAGGGTTCGGTGAGAACCGGATTGTCGTTTGATGATCCAGCCACTGCGCAGAAGCACAGCGAGCACGCGCCGCGCTTTCGTTGCCGGCCAGCTGCTCACGCCGCGTGGAACGTAAGGTTCAGAAACTCGCCCGGGGCCTCGCGGTGTTCAAGGCGCTCAGCGAGCACTCGCAGGGCGAGTGCTTGGACTTTCGCAACGGCCTCGGCCTGGTCGGCTCCATAGGTCATGACTCCAGGGAGTTCCGGAATCTCCGCAATCCATCGGCCATCGGCTTCGCGTTCGAGTTCAATCTTGAACGTCACAAGGGCACTCTAGCATCCGACCGGCTGCCTAACAACTATCAGGCCTCCTCTCGTCAAGAGCCCAGATCTCCTCTCGGCCGCTGTCAAAGCCGAAGAAGCGACTTCAGAAACGCGGCCGACGCGGGGTTACCGTTGAACTCACGGGACGCGACGATCTGCAATGCCCATTTCAGGCTGGCGACGAGGTGGTGTATGCCCCGACCAGTCGTGGCCGCGCCCTCTGTCTTCACACACCACAAGCACGCCTCGTTCCCGGACACTCCTACAGGGTTGGCCGCGTCGAGAGTGGTGCGTACGTTGACCAGCCGCTGCAGCCGCCGAGCGGCGAGGAATTCTGATTTTGTGGGGACGCGAGTTCCGGTGAAGTCCCCGTACGACTACCTTGAAGCGGGCGATTCTCTCGACGAGTTTCGCCGATCAGTGGGTCAGGAGCGACGACCCCGTCCGCCGCGGTTGCGGCTACGGGCTGCTCTATGAAGCGTCGAAGTTCTCCGGCAAGAAGGCGCCGAGCGAGGCGTTCTTGGTCGCCCATGTGAAGCGCATCGCAGACAGGATCGGTACGGAGTCGGAGAAGGTCCGCCTGGCCATGGGTTCGGCGCTGATGGGGATCGGAAAGCGCAGCGCGGTGTTGAACAAAGCGTCGCTGAAGGTTGCGCGGGATGTGGGGCCGATCGCAGGGCGCCCTTCAGGATTCAACGCTGTCCTTGGCGGCAACCGCGACGCCGGCGGCAGCTATGCGCGTCTAGACGAACACGGCTTCTATTGGACCGCCACCGAGTCCGATAATCAGCACGCGTGGTTCTACAACTTCGGCCGCCTCGGGCTCAATCGCCACCAAGGTGGTGACAAGTCGATGGCCGTGTCCGTGCGGTGTGTTGAGGAACGGTAGACGGCGACAACACTCCTGACGACCGACACAATCTGAATGATTCAAAGCGATCAGGGTTACTCCATCGTCGATGCGGTCTTCGAACGATCCGAGATGGTCTCCGTCGTTGAAAGGCTGACCGCCGATGCGCCGCAGCGCACGAAGGCCGGCGCCAGGCACCTCCTCAACGTTCCGGTCGTTCGCGATCTCTCGGTCGCACCACGCTTGCTGGAGATTGCTCGTCAGTTCGTGGGGCCTGGGGCCACACCTTTTCGGGCGACTCTGTTTCACAAATCACCCACGGCCAATTGGCTCGTGGTCTGGCATCAGGACACTGCCCTGCCGCTTCAGGATCAGTCTCGACGATTCATCGCTGACCAACGGTCCGCTGCGCGTCCTGCCCGGGACCCACAGGGGAGGCGTCTATACAGACGAGCAGCTCGAGCGACTGGCTCAGACGACCGCACCGGTTGATTGTGTGGTGCCGTCGGGCGGCGTCGTTGCGATGCGGCCGCTGACCGTCCATGCGTCGTCCAAGTCCCGCGACGCCCATCCAAGGCGCGTGTTGCACATTGAATACGCGGCAACCATGAACCTCGCTCCCGGCCTCGAGCTGGCCATTGCCTGACAAGCGTTGCGATCGACGGCAGCAAGCGCGATGATCTCGTCGATGAACGTTGATTCATACGGTCCTCCCGCTTTGCATCTTGGGGCGCTCCGCATTTGGGTGCACGGCTACCAGTTTCCCGACGCCGTCGATGCGTGGGACGGGAATTGGCTGAACGTCACGGCGCACGACGAGGGTCACGGAACAAGGGTGGTGATTACCGGCGCAGTCCTGGACACGGTCAGCTTCCAGACTTTCGCAACAGAACTGAAGAAGGTCCACAGTGCGCTCGAGGGCGAAGCGCGCCTTGAATCTGTGGAACCGAATCTTTCCGCACGCGTCACCGCGCAAGGCAGGACCGGTCGCATGGTCCTGAGAGCGGAAATGACGGCCGATCATATGCACGAAGGTCATTGGTTTGAGCAGGAAGTCGATCAGTCGTACCTGCCCACAGCCATCGCTGCTTGCGAACAGGTCTTGAAGCGGTTTCCGATTCGCCAAGCTTCAGAGCGCGGTGTCTAACCAGCCAGGTTCAGATCCATCGAATGGCTGGGAAGCGGTCGCTCCAGTCTTTATTCGCGAGGGCCGCAGCTCACGCGTCGGCGTCGGGGTGGTGACGTCTTGGGTGAACCGATTTCCGCCAGGAAGCACGCTGCTGGATCTCGGCTGCGGCCCCGGCGTGCCGCGCTCGGAACCTCTGCACGCTCGCGGTTCGGTTTTCGCCATCGACGCCTCGCCGAGCCTGGCGCGGGCCTACCAGGAACGGTTTCCGGCGGCGCTGGTCGCCTGTGAGGCGGCAGAACACTCCGCGCTGTTCGGCCGTCAGTTCGACGGCGTTCTAGCATGGGGACTGTTGTTCCTGCTACCTGGTGCCGGGCAGCAGGAAGTCATCCGTCGCGTTGCCGCGGCGCTGAAGCAAGGTGGCAGCTTTCTGTTCACGGCGCCGTGGCAGGCGGGAACCTGGGCCGACAATTCGACCGGCCGTGAGTCGGTTTCGCTCGGTGATGCTGCCTATCGCGCGCTCCTCGCCGCCGCCGGCCTCACGGTCGTGCGCGAGCACGAGGATGAAGGGGAGAATCACTACTACGAGACGCTCAAGCCGTAGCCGATGAACGCTAGACTTACCACTCGACCATGATGCGATTCGAAGTCAGAGCGGCGCTCGTGCTCGGCGATGCTGCTGAGCGCCAGCGTGATGGCGCTGGCTTCGGCGCTTCGTTCGCGTGCGCGTGACGTCTAACCGAGGTTGACGCATGGACGAGAAGACCGATGTTGTGAGCTGTTCGTTCTGCAAGAAGACGCAGAATGACGTGCGCAAGCTCATCGCCGGGCCGGCCGTCAACATTTGCGACGAGTGCGTCGAGATCTGTGTCGACATCATCATGGATGACAGGAGTGGCGAAGGCCGTGCTCCCGATTCAGCGGAAATCCAAAGGCGCCATTCGATTGCGGCCAAGTTCGGCAGAGGACCCCAAGCGTGTGGCTTTTGTGGCGCGGAGGCGCTGACCGAGGCGCTGCTGTCAATCGAGGGCCGCGGCGTGCTTTGCGGAGACTGCGCCGACGCGATCGAAGATGCGTTGAGTCGAGGTCGGCCGATTGACTGACTCAGTTGTTTGACGGACCCGAGTGATGCACATCTCAAGACTGTACTGGTATCTGTACGTTTGGCGCGCCCCCGCGCAAAGGGCCGCGTCGGCTGCCTTTCCGGCGAACGAGTCGGGTTCTCCAAGCTGACGCGCATCTCTGAGGAATGAGCGTTGATTGTTTCATCTGACCCGGAATACAAGGCCACCAAGCGGATCAAACGAGGCACCGCACGGCTCGCGCCGCCGTTTGACGAACTTGCTGCCTGGATCAGCAGCAACTGGCGGGTAACCGTCCTGAACGTGATCTACGACCCAAGCAATGAACTTCATCCTCCCAGACTCCAGGTGATTCTCGAACACCAGAAAGATGCCGATTCATTCTTCGACGGGTTCAACTTCAACGAAGAGAAACAAGAGGCCATAGCGTCGCGGTTCCTGGAGATCGTCAATCGCCAGCCCACTCACGGATACGATGCGGACGGGTTGTTCGTGGTCTTTTCGGCGTTCGCGCCGATCGCGAGGCAGGAGGCGGACGAAAAAATCTCCGAAGAGCAGATCGAAGCTCTGAAACGGCGGATCGGCAATCGCGATCTGTGGGTGATCACACGGTCCTTCGGTCACGTCACGTTCATGTTCTTCACCGACGCCCAGGCGAAGGCGTATGCCGCGGCAGGCAAACGGGAGGAGTACGCCCGCAAGTACTTCGAGATTCTGAAGCCAAACGACGAGTTCCGGTATCTTTCTGAAAAGGACTTCGTCGTGAACTTCGACTCAAAGCAGAACTTCGACGACAACTACGAAAGTAACTGGTACTACTATTACAAGTAGTGGATCCATAGGCGCGCTGACTGAGCATGACCGGGGTACCTCCGGCATGCTCAATCGACGCTACGCGCGGACGGCGACGACGGTGAACGCCCCGCTCACCACCGGTGGAGAGGCGATCATCGCCGCGACGTCGAACGTCCGCGCGATTCGTACGGCCGCCGAGTGGAACTCCGCCGCCGACGCAGGTTGCTCGAAAGCCTGATGTTGGAAGAACGAACGGAAGACCAGGAAGGAACGTAGCCGGTGGCCAGCGATTACTTTCGGCAGCCCTCCCTTCCGGTCGTAATGGTTCGTCGCATCAGCACACTCCTTCTTTCTTGGATAGCGGAGCCCATAATATTGCCAGCTCTGCTGTCCGGTTGTCAAACGTCCGATAACCGAATTTGCGGCCGTAGTCGATCTACACTGCGCCTACACCGATGATCCAGGAACTGACCATCTTGCTGGGGGCTGTGTGCCTCCAACTGGGGGTCGACGTGATCCGGCAGACCGCCTTTGCGCTGCCGGTGGCGTACGTGTGGGAATTCGAAAAGCACGCGCTCTGGTATCGCGAAGGCGACAATCCGGCCGCGCTGCAAGTCGCCGTGTTCATCACCGGCCTCGCCGCCGGCTCGATCAGCGTGCTGACCTGGCCGCACGGCAACATCGTCAGTTATCCGCTGACGGCCTTGGTCGCGATGGCGAGCCCAGTTATCACCGGCGTTTTCATGTACAAGGCCGGCCTGTTGTTCCGCGAGCTCGGCAAGCAACCGCCGTCGATGTTCGCCGTCCGCGACGCGACGATCTTCGCGATCGGCCTGTCGTTGATGCGCGTGGCGACGCTCGGCTAGAACGTCGTCCGGCTCTCCAACACCTTCTCGATCTGCGCACGCTGCCTCAAGATCGGTCGCATCTTCTTCTGCGACGCCAGCGCGAGCTGATCGTCGACGTGTTTCGATCCCACGCGCGACCAGTTGCCGTAGCCGAGCAGCGCCTCGCCGATCGGCGGGCCGTTCTTCTGGAACTCGAGCACCGCGTAGAACGTGTCGCCGCCCACCACTTCGGCCTTGCCCTGCACGAACGGGCCGGTGTTCAGCGTGCGGATCGCGCCGAGCTGGCTCGGTAGACCATTCGCCGGCAGATCCGCCGCGCCGCGCCGCAGGCGAATCACGTCGCCCCAGATCACGTTCATGGTGTCGTACTCGTCTTCGAGCCGCCGCGCTTCGCGCTCGAGTAGCGCCGCAGCCTTGGCCGGATCGGCAAAGCCGCGCGGCGTGGTGAGCGGCTGGCGCGGATCCGGGCCAACCGCATAGCCGCCGATGCTCTGGAAGTTCTGGCCCGCGCCCTGCATGAAGCGCAGGAACATCAACGTGCCGTTGCTGTCGTTATTGCCGTGGCGATCCCATTTCGACAGGATGTCGGCCGCCTCCTTCGCTTTCGCGCCGCCGTGGTTGCGTGCCGCGGCGACCAGATCGTCCACGAAGTGATCGGCGATCTCGCTGCGAGTCGACAATTTCATTTCCCGCAGCTGCTCGAGCGTGATCTTCCCAGACTCCGAAAGCAGCCTAATACCGCGCTGCGACCGCTGCGACTGGCGCGGCGGCGGTGCAATGTAGGGGAGGTACTTCGACGTATCGATCAGCGTCGGATACGTCGACGTCCAGGGCGAGTCGTTACTGTTCTGCACCCAGCCGCCCGGCGGATCGATCGCCTGCGGCAGCTGATCGAACGGCACGATCTGATCGCCCGCGATCAGCTCCGAGCGATCGCCTGGAATCGCGCCCCGCCAGAACGCATGGTCGCCATGCTTCCGCACCGGCGGCGCGGCGTTGTAGACGTACATGATGTGGCCGTCGCGATCCGCATACATGGTGTGGAAGATCGGCAGCTGCTGCATGCGCATCGCGGTCCGCCACTCTTCGAAATTCTTCGCCAACCCCATGCGCCAGAACTGCTCGAACAGGCGCGGCCGATCGGCAGGGACGACCCGCAAGGCCACGGTGACGCCGCGGCGATCGGAGAACACCGGGCCGTGCACCGTGCGGCGAACGGTGTGCGGCATATCCTTCAACGTGTCATCCGGCTGGCGGACCTGGATGATCTGTCGCTCGGTTTCGAACGCGCGCACCTTGCCGTCGAGCATGTAGCCGTCGCCGGACAATGTCAGGCGATAGACATCCGCTCCTGTCGGATCGTTGGTGGTCTGCGTCCAGGCCACATACTCGGTGAAACACTGACGCAGCACCGGGAAGCCGACCCACACCGCACCGTACGACGTGACGCCCGGCGCGCTCAGCTGCACCTCGAAATAGGTGTCCATGTCGGACCACGCCAGATGCGAATTGCTCATCAGCATCGCGTTGCCGGTGGCGCTCTTCGACGGGCCGATCGCCCAGCCGTTGGATCCGTGCGTCTCGACCACTTCCTGCCTGGCCAGGCGATACACGCTCTGCTCGCTGGTTAGCCAATCGTAGTGAATGACGCGCAGCCCGTGCGCATACACATCCTCGGCGGTAAGCGGCAGCACGCGCTTGGCCGTCGCGCTGAGCTGGGTGGGATTCTTTGTGGCCCAGGCGTTGAGCCCGGCGGCAAACGCGCGAATCAGCGCGCCGAACTCGGGGCTCTGCTGCGCCTCCCACTGCCTGGCCTTCTGCGGAATGCCCGTGGTCCTCACCCAGCGATCGCTGCTCACGTACTCGTCGCCGTAGAATTCGGCGCCGCGGCCGCGCGACTGCGCGTAGAGGCGGACGAGCAGCTCGGCGTGCCCTTCCATCTGCGCGTAGCCATACGCGTAGAACAGGCTCGGATGATCGGGGGCGAAGATGTGTGGGATGCCGTAGCTGTCCCAGAGAATCTCGGTCCCTTTCTCCGGAACCGCCGCGGCTTGTGGTCCGGCATGAACTGCGACCAGTGCCAGGGCGGCGAGAAGAGCGATCCGGGCGCGAATCGAAAGCTGACGGGCGAACTGAGCCATAGGCCTCCCCCGAGAGTCGTGCCTTGTATACCCCTGCCAGACGGGAACGGCAAGCGTAGAATCTTGCGCATGGAATTAGCGGTCCCTGTCATCCCTGCCGACGATATTTCGATTGCCAAGCAGTTCTACGTCGACAAACTGGGCTTCCGCGTCACGTTCGAGCAAAGCGACGGCAAGACTGGAATCATGGGCGTGCAGCGAGGCTCGATCGAGATCGTGATCGACGCGCCGATGTCGGGCCATGGCCGGCAGGCGTGCGTCTCCCTCCGCGTGAACGACGCCGACGCGTATTATCGCGAATGGTGCGCGAGGGTGGACATCAAGGCCCCGCCGCGCGACGAATACTGGGGCGCGCGCACGTTCAGCGTTCACGATCCGTCGGACAACACCATCTTCGTCGTCGGACCGCAGTCGGCCGCATGATCGATTTCAACCACCCGGCGAACGGCAAGCTCGTCGCAAACTTTGAGTCACGCCGTCCGCGGGGAAGCGAACGCGAAGCGGATCCGGCCAAGGTCGACAATCCGTACTACACACTCGGCACGCACCCGGATCTCGTCGACCGGCTATGGGACGAGCTCGGGGGCGTCCTGCCGTTGAAATGCCGGTGGATTCTGTACGGCAGCCCGGTACTCGTGCATCCCACAACGGGCATCGTGTTCGGATTCGCCGGCGGCACATTGACCTATGCCTTGCGGCTTCCACCGGCGGAGCTCGCCACCGCCCTCCGCGCCGGAGCGACGACCGTCCACGAGTACCCGGCGCATCCCGAAGTGAACGTCAAAGAGTCGCGGCTCGATCTCGCCGACATCGGTCCGGAATGGGTGTTTGGCAACTGGTTGAAAGGCGAAGAGGCCTGGTGCCGCGCCGCGTTTGAATTCGCGGCCAGGTGACGGCTAGAATCTCGGCCCGTGGCTGAACTCAAAACCAAGGCAACCGGCGCGAGCGTGACGAAATTCATCAACGCCATCGACGACGAGCAGCGTCGCAAGGACTGTAAGGCCGTCGCGGCGATGATGCAGAAAGCGACAAAATCGAAGCCCGCCATGTGGGGCCCGAGCATCGTCGGCTTCGGCAGGTTCGAGTACGTCAACAGCACTAACAAACCGCAGGCGTGGTTCCTCTGCGGCTTTTCGCCACGTAAGGCGGCGCTGACGCTGTATTTGATGGGCGGCTACGCGAAAGACACGGCGGCGTTACAGAAACTTGGCAAAGTGAAAACCGGCGGGTCGTGCCTGTACATCAAATCGCTTGATGATGTCAGCATGCCGGTGCTGCGCTCGACGATCGCGCAGTCGTTGAAACGAATCAAGTCCGCCAGCATCAACTACTCGCGCTAGGTGCCTCGCGTCCAGCACGAGGCACCAGGCACGAGGCACGAGGCACTACTTCCGTTTATCGATTTTCAGTTCACCCAGCTTGGCGACCATGTCTGGACCAGACGAGGCGGCGCGCACGGCGTTGTCGATCTGGAGGATCTTGCCGTCCGGCGCGATGTAGAACGTCCAGCGCCGCGCCAGGCCCGAGGGTCCCAGCACTCCGTACTTGGTGGCGATGTCCTTCGTCGGATCCGCGAGGATGGGATAGTCCGCTTCGTGCATCTGCGCGAACTTGGTGTTGTCCTCGAGATTGTCGACGCTAATCATGTAATAGGCGACGTTGTACTGCCGAATCAGATCGCCGCTCTCACGGAGCGACTTGCACTCGGCCGTTCAACCAGCGGTAAACGCTTTCGGGAACCACGCCAGCACCACCGCGCGCTTGCCTCGATGCTCGGCGAGGGTGTGGGTCTTGCCGTCCGACCCTTGCAACGAGAACGCCGGCGCCATGTCGCCCGCCTTCAATTCCACGGCGGGAGCTTGCGCCATGACGCTGCTCGTCACCAGACTCAGAGCCGCGCCGAACGCGACCTTGAGCCATGACTTCATACGCATGAGCTGATCCTCCACCCGCGAATGGTATCGCAGTTGCAGAGTAGGATCGACAGAGGATGGCGCGCGTCAGAAGACTGGTAATCCTGCTGATCCTCGCGGTCATCGGGGTGATTGCCGCGTCATTGCTGGTCGCACATACGCCCTGGGCACGGGGCCGGGCCCTGACCTGGGCCACCGATTTCGTCATCCGTTACAACCTGTCGCTCGAGGCGGGCAGCCTTGGCTACAACGCGCTGACTCGCCGCGTGACGCTGACCGACGTGCGCCTCGCGGCCAACGGTCACGAGCAGCGGCCGTTCCTCGTCGCGTCGCGGATCGAGGTGACGCTGCCCTGGTCGGTCTATCGCCGGCGATTCGCCATCGATCACCTCGAGATCAGCAAGGGCAGCGTCGACATCTATCGCGACGCCAACAACGTGGTGAACCTGCCACCCGGATCGAATCAGCCCACTCCCGAGCGAGCGCGCCGGCTCGATATCGGCAACCTCACGTTGCGCGGCCTCGATGTGCGCTACGAGGATGCCGCCCGCAATTGGGGCGTGATGGTGCCCGGCATCGAGTCGCAGCTGATCAACGCCGCCGGCGGCGCGAGAGGCGACTTCGCCGTGCGCGGTCCGCTGACATTTCGTCTGCGCGATCGAACCATGACCATGGAGCCGTTCGAGACGGTGATGACCTTCGACGGCTCGAACGTGATGCTCGAAGAGGCGCGGCTGTCGTCGCCCGAGGTGCAAGCGTTCATTGCCGGGCCGATCAATCGCGTGCTCGATTCGCCATCGCTCGACCTCACCATCAAGGGCAGCGTCAATCTCGACAAGGCGATCAGGTGGGTGCCGCCGCCTCCCGTGCCGGTGTCGGGCACGGCAACCATCGAGGGCGCCATCAAGGGTCCCGCGCGCGACTTCGCGACCGACCTCACGGTGACGAGCAATTCGCTCGCTGTCGGCCGCGAGCGGCATCTTCAGCTGGCCGGCCCAGTGCGCGTCACGTTCGCGGCGTTTTCGGGAGAGGACGTGATCATCACGCCGCAGTCAGGCGGCAGCATTCGCGCCAGGTTCAAGGTTCCGTTCGATCGCGACAGCACGAGCACCGCCGGCGCGCTCTGGCAAGGGCTCGACTCGGACGCCGCGCTGCGGCTGGCCAACGTCGATCCGCAGAACATCAGCGCCGCCTACGAGGGTTCGGCCACGTTGACGTTTGACGAACCGCGGCGCTTCGAGATCGTCAACCGATCGACCGGCCGCAGCCGCGCCGGCGCAGTGCCGATGACCGGCACGATCACGGCCAGCATCATTGGCGACGATTACTCGTACGTTCACGATCACCAGTTCCCGGGATTTGCCTTCGAAGGCCAAATGCGGGGCCGCATCGATCGTGGCGCCGCCGCGCTCACCACGATGAGCGGTCCGGCGCACGCCCGGGTCAGCGATGTCGCGACAGCGGTGAAGAGCATCGAGACGCTGGGCTTTCCGGTCGCGGCCATCATGCACGACGTCCGCGGCGCGCTCGACGCGCCGATGACGCTTGGCGGCAGCTATCGCTATCCGGCGATCGAGACCAGGGTCACAGGTGACGCTGTCGTGCTCCCGCTTCTGGGCGAAGTGCGAGCGGCCGCCAGTGTCGCGGCGACGACGAAAGCCGCCGACATTACCGCCATCGACCTTCGTCGCGGCAGGTCGGCGATTACCGGCGACGTCCGTGCCGACATCACGAATCGCGCGTGGAGTGGCAGGCTCCACGTCGAGTCGGCCGACGCCGCCGAACTGCAGACGGACGTTGCGCCTGAACGGCGCGTGAGTGGGCCGGTCACCGTTGACGCGACGCTCGGCGGCACCTTCGACGCATTCCGTCTCGACACCATCATCAATGGCCGCAACCTGTCATGGACCGGCCAGCCAATCGACCGCGCGGAGGCGAAAGCCGTTGTGACTGGCGACGCGATCGACGTCTCGTCGCTGCAGGTCTTCCAGGGCGCCGGCTACCTGGATGGCCGGGTCCGTTACATGTGGGAGACCGGCGGCTACGAAGCCAACCTGAAGGGCGATCGGCTGTCGTGGCAAGGCTCGTTGTTATCGCCGAACGATACGCAGGCGCTTTTCGCGATCAAGTTCGATGGCGCCGGCACCGTCGCTCAGCCGAAGGGCAAAGCGAGCATCGATTTCGTCCTCACCGGCGGCGACGCCGGCATGCTGATCGGCGCCGGCGACGCGACCGCCGACCTCGACGGCAACCAGGCGCGCGTGGTCGCGCGGCTCCCGCAGATCGGCGCGTTGATCAACGCCGATGTGGCCACCGCGCCGCCGTACGACTACCGCGTCAAGTCCACGCTCGATCGGTTCGAGCTGCAGAAGCTGTCGCCGTTCATTGGCGCCGTCGAGGCCGAGATTCTCGGGTTCGCCACCGGAACGGTCACGGCGTCGGGCCGTCTCGCCGACGATCGCGACGCCCTGGCGTTCGTCAACATCACCGAGCTGGATGCCGGCATCGGCGGCGTCCCCGTGTCACTGATCGCGCCGCTCAACGCCACCTTGAAAGGGGAGGATCTCGAGCTCCGCGATCTGTTCGTGCGCGTGGGTACAGGGCGGCTGAGTGCATCGGGCCGGTGGAACACGAAACTCGACGGCACGTTCCGCGCGCAGTTTGCCGGCGATTTCCAGGATGCGATCCGCGCCGGAAAGGCGTTTGGCGTGCCGCTGACCTTCGACGGCACGGGACCGCTCACGGTCGATCTGCAATCGAACGGCAGCCGGCTCGGCACCACGGGAACGTTGTCCCTGAAGAACGGCACCTTCAACTGGGGTGGAGGCCCGCATGCCGTCCAGAACCTGCTCGTCGAGGCCGCGCTCGACGGCGAGAAGCTCACCGTGCCGCGGATCAGCGGCGACGTCGCCACCGGCGGCATCGTCGGCAATTTCACCGCAAGCGGATCGGCGCGTCTGCCGGAGCTGACGCTGGCGGCGATCGACGGCGCGCTCGTCGTCGATGCCGCGAAGTTCACGTTCTCGGGCATTCCGGTGGAGCAGCGGCGGCCCTTGCGGCTGGTGTTCGCCAAGGGCACCGCCACCATTGCCGATGCCGTGTGGTCGGTGGCTGAGAACGCACTGCAGTTCGGCGGGTCGGTTGGCATCGCCGCCGAAGATCCACCGCTCAATCTGTCGGTGAAGGGTCTGGTCGATCTGCGCGTGCTGTCGGCATTCGTCAGCGCCGTCGCGTTCGACGGCACCGCCAACGTCGACACGCTGATCGAGGGGACGGTGGCCAGGCCGCTGCTCGACGGCAGAGTCGTTCTCGACAATGCCGAAGTAGCCGTCGCCGATCCACGCGTGGTGTTGTCGGAGCTGACCGGGCCGATCGTGCTCGACGGACAACTGGCCGTCCTCGACGGCGTGCGCGGCCTGGCCAATGGCGGCGCGCTCGCGCTCGACGGCACCATCGAGTTCGAGGGCATGGCGCTGAGCGGCGGCTCGCTCAACATCCAGGCACAGGGCGTGGCGCTCGAGTTACCGCGCGGCCTTCGCAGCGAGCTCGACGCCCTGGTCACGTTCAGGCCCGATCCGAAGAGCCCTTCAATCACCGGCGACATTCGCATCGCCCAGAGCGCGTATACGGAAACGATCACGCTCGCGGCGCTCGCCCGCCAGGCTTCGTTGCCGGTCACGCCGTCGAACGTCGAACGCCCCTATCTAGATCGCCTCCAGCTCAATCTCGCGATCACCGGCACCGAAGACATCGTCGTCGACAACAACTACGGCCGGCTGGCCGCGGGCGCCAGCGTGCGTCTGGTCGGGACAGTGGCCCAGCCAGGCATGGACGGCCGCATTACCTTGCGCGAAGGTGGCCAGGTATTTCTCGCCGGCCGCACGTTTCGCGTCACGCGCGGCGACGTCTCCTTCACCGATCGCCGCCACATCCATCCTGAGTTCAACATTGCGGCAGAAGCCCGACTCACGAGCGGCAACGTTACGATGACGCTGACGGGAACCCTCGAGCGGCCGACTATCGACCTGACGTCGGAGGAAGGGTCGCGCACGCCGGGTGAGATTGCCGCCGAGATTGTCGGTTCGACCAACACCGAAACCGCGCTGACCCTGCTGTCGGCGGATTTGCTCGGCGTCACCGGCCGGGCCATCGGCCTCGATGCGTTCCGTGTCGAGCGTGGTGATTTCAGCGATCGCGATTTCCGGGATTACCAGGAAGATCCCGCCCTCATCGGCAATAACCGCACCGACCCCACCACACGTTTGACTGTCGGTAAGCGGCTGAGCGACCAGGTGGAGTTCACCGTATCCCAGAACCTGCGCGAAAACGGCAAGGCCACGTTCGTCATCAGCTATTTCCCGCGCCGCAACGTCGAGGTCCGGGCGTTGTCGCGCGACAGCGGCACTGTGAGCCTTGGCGTCCGCCATCAACTGACGTTCGGCAGCGGCGAGAGCCGGCCGCCTTCAGAGCGTCGCGTGCGCCCCACCGTCAGCGAAATCACGTTTGCCGGCGCCGACGCGGCCAGCGAGGCGCTGGCGAGGGCTGAGATCGATCTCGAAGTCGGCGACCAATTCGACTTCCTCGAACTCCAGAACGACATCGATCGCGTCCGAGAGGCGTTCCATCGGCTGGGACACCTCGAGGCGCGGGTCAGGACCCGCCGCGTCGAGTCGAACGGTGCGCGAAGCGTTGCCGTGGAGTTCCGAATCGAACGTGGTCCGCGGACCATCCTCGTGTTTGAGGGAATGGTGGCGCCGGCCGCCCTGGTCGAAGAGCTGGAAGAAGCGTGGCACAAGAACGTGTTCGATCAATTCCTGATCGAGGACCTGACGCATCGCGTCCGCCGGCACCTCGTCGAGAGCGGCGAGCTGGCCAGCGTGGTGGTAGGCCGGATCGATCGGCCCGACGCCAACACCAAGCGGCTGGAGATCGAGGTCACGCCTGGGGCTCCGATCACGGGTCGTGAGATCCGCATCACCGGCAATCTCGAGTTGAGCGCGGATCGGCTCAACACGGAGATCGAGGCGGCGGGCCTGGAAGTCGAGGCCTGGCTCGATCGCACGGTGGTGGAGCGCACGCTGCGCCAGGCCTACATCGAGGAAGGGTTTCTCAAAGCCGAAGTCGCCGGACGGCCGCTCACCATCGACGGCACGGTGGGCGTGTTGTCGATCGAGGTCAAGGAAGGTCCGCGCGCGCAGGTGACGACGGTGGCCTTCGGTGGTGTGAACGACGCGCGGCTCGCCGCCGTCCAGAAGGCCGTGGAGTTGGCGCCGCCGGCGCCGTATGTGGCCGCCGACGTCAACGCCGCCCGCATCCGGATCGAGGAGTACTACCAGCGGCAGGGCTTCAACGATGCCGAGGTCGAAGCGGTACCCACGATTGCGGCTGACGACACCGTCGCGCTCGCGTTCAACGTCACAGAAGGACAGCAGCAAGTGCTCAAGTCGGTAGAGGTCACCGGCAACGAGGTGACGCGCGGCTCCGTTATCACCGAGGCGTTGAACTTCACGATCGGCGAGCCCGTGGACCTCGACGAATGGACGCGGGCGCGCAAGCGTCTGTACGACACCAACGTGTTCAGGCTCGTGGATATCCAGTCGGTGCCGGCGGGCGATGCGATCGCTGGCGTGCAGCCGGTGAAGGCGGTGGTCACCGTCGAGGAAGCTCCGGAATGGTCGTTCCGCTACGGGTTCCAGATTGAAGGCGAGCGACGCACCGAGCTGGGCGAGTTCACCAACACGCGCAACGCCGGCGTGGTGAGCGAGCTTCGCAACCCGAACCTGTTCGGCCGCGCCCTCACCGGCGGCATCTTCGGCATGTATCAGCGCGATTCGCAGGACGCCTCGGTGTTCCTGGCCACCTCGCGATTGTTCGGCTGGGGCGCGCGATCGACGCTCTATTCATACTTGTTGCGCGATCGATTGCGGAACGATGCCGGAGACATCACCACCGTGACCGATCGCACCGGCTTCAGCGCCGACCAGCGCTGGCGCACCGGCGCCTTCCAGATCGTCTACGGCTACCGCTTCGAGCGCAATCACACGATCGATCCGCGCACGCTCGATGACTTCGTGCCGTTCGATATCGTCGCCAACCTCGCCAAGCTGAGCTCCGCCGTGGTCTTCGATCGGCGCGACGATCCGATCAATGCCCGCAGAGGAACGTTCACGTCGATCGCGTTCGACTACGCCGCCAGGCGGCTCGGATCGGACGTCAGCAATCGCAAACTGCTGGCCCAGCAATTCGCTTTCGTTCCCGTCGGCCGGCTGGTCCTGGCATCGAGAGCGTTGATCGGACATGCCTTCGGCAACGATCCGCTGCAGTTCGCCGATCGCTTCCGAGCCGGCGGCGCCACCAGCGTTCGCGGGTACGGCGAGGACAGCCTCGGCCCGCGCGATCCCAACGACCCCGACACGCCTGCCGGAGGCGATCGCCTGCTGATTCTCAACCAGGAAGCGCGCTTCCCGATTTACCGCTGGGCCAACGGTGTGGTGTTCGCCGATGCCGGCAACATTTTCGAAAAGGGCGAGGTCTTGTCGTGGCGCGACCTCAAGGTTGGATTCGGTGTGGGTCTGCGATTCGATACGCCGGTCGGTTTGATCAGGGGCGACGTCGGCTTCCCGCAATCGAGCCTGGCCCCGGGCCGAAGCACCAGGACGCGCTGGTACTTCGGCTTTGGGCACATCTTCTAGGCCAGCGGGCCATCAGGCCTATTTGATCGTCCGCAGTATCGCGAGCACTGCCGATCGCTCCGGCGCATCCGGCGCGAGTCGCAGGAACGCGTCGAAGTGTTCCGCGGTCTTCGACAACTGCCGCTGACGTTGGTAGGCGAGCGCCGCATAGTAGTGCCCGTACGCGAAATCCGGCTTCAGCTCGACGGCGCGGGTCAAGCCCGCCACCGCCGTGCCCCAGTCGTTGGCCTTGGCAGCCGAGAGACCGAGCTGATACTGCGCGAACGGATTGCCGCCGTCGGCTTCGATAGCACGGCGCGCCAGATCGGCCGCGCGTCCGGCGTCGTTGGCGATCAACGCTTCACCTGACTCGCCGACGAGTCGCCATGCCGCGTTCTCGCTCGAGCGCAGGCGCGTCAGTTCGCCCACCGCCTGCTCGTTGCGATCGAGTTTGATCAACGATTGCGCCGCGAGAAACGTCGATGCCGGATCACCGTCGCGTGCGGCGGCAACCGCCTGCTCGTACGCGCCCGACTGGAAGTGGCGTTGCACTTCAGGCCGCTGCTCGGCCGCGGCTACAGACGAGCCGGCAACCGCCAGCGTGGCCGCGAGGACGAGAATCGACCACTTTCGAGTGCAGTACATAGTCATGGTGTGGACTCCCGCCTTCTATTCTGCAACGGTCGTGCCGGGGCAGGTATACTGGGATTGTCCACAGCCGCGCGGTAATCCCCGAGGTATCTCCCAAGTAGTTTTTTCATGTCCGAGCAGAAACTGAAGCTTGCCGTTTTCATCGATTTCGACAACATCGAAATCGGGGTCAAGACCACCCTCAATCAAACATTCGATATCGGCGCGGTCCTCGAAGCGATCAAGGAACGCGGTGAAGTCATCACCAAGGTCGCGTATGGCGACTGGAAACGCTCCGGCGATCACGGCCGCGCCATGGCGCAGCATGCGGTGCGCATGGTGCAGCGGGTGATGACACCCGGCGGCGACAAGAATGGCGCCGACATCAATCTCGCCCTCGACGCCCTCGAGATGGCTTTCACCCACGATCACATCAACGCCTTCGTGATCGTCGGCGGCGACAGCGATTTCATCACTCTGGTGGAGAAGCTGAAACAGTACGACCGCAAGGTGTTCGTCGTCGGCGGCCGCGCGTTCACCAGTCAGGTGATGCAGAAGAACTGCACCGAGTTCATCGCCTACGAGAACGTGGTCCCGGATCGGGTTCGCCAGCCGAAACAGTCGCGGGGCGAACGCCCGCGCGGCGCCGCCACACAGTCGATCGAAGCCGCCGTGCCCCTCGTCAAGCGCGCACTGAAAGTGCTGACCGATCGCGAAGTGTCGCCGCAGCTCGGGTTGCTCAAGAGCACGCTGCTGCAGCTCGACTCCTCGTTCTCCGAGCGCGACTACGGCGCCGGCACGTTCCGCGAGTTCGCCGACAAGCTGGCGCAGCACGGACTCGTTGCTCTCAAACACCAGGGCCGCAGCACGCTGGTTGAGCTCTCGTCCGACGACGCGACCGAAACGCCGGTCGCCGCCGCTGAATCAACTCAACCATCAGCGCAGACGCCTCTCAGAGAGATCCTGGAGCAACCCGACTCAGGTCCCGCCCCCACCGAAGTGTCACTTGGCGACGGGGTGGCGCTCGTGCGGCGGGTGCTCGCGGAAGCCGGCACGCCGCCGCGGTGGCCGATGTATCCGCGCCAGTTCAAGCAGTTCCTCAAGAACGCGGCGCCGGACTTCGACGAGCGGAAGTACGGATCGATCAACGATCTGATGCGCGCCTGTCAGAAGGATGGACTGCTGAGGCTCGAGCGCGATCGCCAGGGTGGCCTGCGGGTGTTTGCGTCCGGGTCCTCGTCTCGTGCCTCGGTGCCACATGGCTGGGGCCTCGAGGGAGGGAACGGTGAGGGATCCGCGGAGGCCGCGAACGGATCTGCCGGCGCCGGTGGACCCCAGGTTGAGTCCGCCTCCGCTCCGGTGATCCCTGACGAGCTTCGGCAGATCGAGCCGGCGGTGGACGCAGAAGTCACCGCGGTGATCGACCCAGAGGCACCAAAGCCAAGGAGGGGCGCGCGCGCTCGCAATACCTCGACGACAAAGGGTTCCAAGGGTTCCAGGGGTTCCAAAGGTTCCAGGAGTTCCAAGACGAAGTAACCCTTGGAACCCTGGAACCGTGGAACCCTGTCTATAATTTCTCGTAGTGGCATCAAATTACACCGCCAAGGACATCACTGTCCTCGAGGGGCTCGAGCCGGTCCGCAAGCGACCCGGCATGTACATCGGCGGCGTCGGCAGCAGCGGCCTGCATCATCTCGTCTGGGAGACGCTCGACAACTCGATCGACGAGGCCATGAACGGTCATGCCTCGAACATCTGGGTCACGCTGCACAAAGACGGCGCGTCGATCACGATTGAAGACGACGGCCGCGGCATCCCCGTCGACGTGCATCCGAAGTCGAAGAAGAGCGCGCTCGAAGTGATCTTCACCGTGCTCCACGCCGGCGGCAAGTTCGAAGCCGGCAACTACAAGACCGCCGGCGGACTGCACGGCGTCGGCGCCAGCGTGGTCAATGCGCTGTCGCGAGAGTTGGTGGCCACCGTCAGGCGTGACGGTCATCAGTATCAGATGACCTTCAAACAGGGAAAGCCGACCGGCGGCCTGAAGAAGATGGGCGCGGCGCGCGGCAGCGGCACGACGGTGTTCTTCAAGCCCGATCCGCAGATCTTTCCCAAGGTCGAATTCGATCCCGAACTGATCCGCGAGCGGCTCGAGATCGCGAGCTATCTCCATCGCGGCGTGAAAGTCACCTTCGAAGACGAGACGACCGGCCGCAAGGACGTGTTCCAGCACGAGGAAGGGCTCGTCGATTACCTCAAGAAGATCGTCGCCGCCACGCCGGGCAAACCCGTTCATGACGCGCCGTTCACGCTCGAAAAGCAGAACGGTCTGAAGATCGAGCTGGTGCTGCAGTGGACAGAGTCCACCGACGAGCACCTGCGCAGCTATGTCAACGGCATTCCCACCGGAAGCGGCGGCACGCACGAGAACGGGTTCCGTGCCGGTCTCGGCAAGGCAGTGCGGAATTACATCGACACGCACAATCTGACGCCGAAGGGCGTGACGCTGACCGCGGAAGACATCCGTGAGGGCATGACCGGCATTCTGTCGGTGTTTCTGCAAGAGCCGCAGTTCCAGGGCCAGACGAAGGATCGGCTGAACAACCCCGAGGTCATGTCGGCGGTTGACGGCATGGTGCGTCCGGCTCTCGAGCACTGGTTGAACCACAACCAGTCGATCGCCGAAGCGATCGTGGCGCGCATCATCCTGTCGGCGCGCGCGCGCGAAGCGAGCCGGGCGGCGCAGGCCGAAGTGGTGCGCAAAGGGCCGACCGCGGGCCGCGTCAACCTGCCGGGCAAGCTCGCCGACTGCACCAATCCCGGCTCGATCACCAGCGAACTGTTCGTCGTCGAAGGCGATTCAGCCGGCGGCTCCGCGAAACAGGGACGCGATCGCGCGCGGCAGGCGATCCTTCCGCTGCGCGGCAAGGTCTTGAATACCGAGGGCGTGTCCACCGCAAAAGTGCTCGAGAACAAGGAGCTCGCGGATTTGGTCACCGCACTGGGTTGTGGCGTCGGCAAGAGCTTCGACCTCAACCGCATGCGCTACGGCAAGGTGATCATCCTTGCCGATGCCGATTCAGACGGCCACCACATCGCCACGCTGCTGCTGACGTTCATCTATCGTCACCTGCCGCAGCTGCTCGCGTCGGGCCGGGTTTACCTGGCGCAGCCGCCGCTTTATCGCATCGACATCGGCAAGGACACGCATTGGGCCATCGACGATCATCACAAGGATCAAATCGTGAAGAAAGCGGGCCGCGCCACGCCCGACATCACCCGCTTCAAGGGCCTTGGCGAGATGATGCCCAAAGTGCTGTGGGAAACCACGCTGAACCCGCGCACGCGGCGGCTGCTGAAGGTCGAGATCCTCGATCAACTGGTGACGGATCGTGTGATCAACGAGCTGATGGGCAAAGACGCGTCGGCGCGTTTCCGCTTCATCATGGACCGGGCCGAAGACGCGGTGGAACTGGATGTGTGAGGGCTTGAGGACTTGAGGACTTGAGGGCTCGATTCAAGCCCCTAGGCCCTCAAGCCCTCAAGACCACAGTAAAATCAGTTCGTTTGTCCGAACCGGCCGTCAAAGGGAAGTCCTCCCCGTTCGATCGCTCCCTCGTCGAAGGCCCCATCGGTCCCGCCGTCTGGAAGCTGGCATGGCCCACCATGCTGCAGAACGTGATTGCGGGACTGCAGGGCGTGGTCGATCACGTCCTCGTTGGCCACTTGATCGGCTACGCCGGCAACGCCGCCATTGGCGTGAGCTGGCAAATCTTTCTGGTCGTGATCGTCTTCATGGCCTCGCTGTTCACCGGCCAGGCCGTGCTGGTGGCGCGGTTCGTCGGTGCCGGTGAAGCCGACAAGGTCAATCGCACCGTTCAACAAGCGCTTCTGACTGCGGTGGCCATGTACGCGGTGCTCGGGCCCGCCGGGTATTTTGGCGCGCCCTATCTACTGGATCTCGTCAATGCCTCTCCCGAGGTCCGCGGCCTGGCGCTGCCGTTTCTCCGCATCAACTTCCTGTTCAGCATCGGCATGCTGTTGTTCTTCATGCTGACCTCGGCGCTGCGGGCCGCCGGCGACGCACGCACGCCGCTGCGGCTGGGCGTGACGATGACGATCCTGAACGTGGTGCTGAATCTGATCTTGATCCCGGGGCTCGGTCCGATCCCAGCGCTCGGCACGGCCGGGTCCGCTTTGGGGACCGTGATCGCGTCGAGTGCGGTCAGCTCGTTCGCGATGTACCAGCTCTTCAAAGGCCGCCTCGTGATTCGGGTGTCGCGCCATATGAACTGGCGGCCCGACTGGACCATCATTCGATCGCTGTTCCGGTTCGGCTTGCCCACCGGTGTGCAGGGCATTGCGATGAACGTCGCCGGCGTCATGCTGCTGCGTTTCATCGGTTCGCTGCAGCAGAGCGCCGCGGCGCAGGCCGCCTATGCGATCGGCTACACCGAATTGTTTTCGCTGATCACCTGGACGTCGGTGGGCCTGATGGGCGCGGCGGCGACGATTGCGGGGCAGAATCTCGGCGCCGGGCACCCCGAGCGCGCGGTGCAGGGCGTGCATACGGCGTCGAAGATCGGCGTCGGCGTCGCCGCGTCGGTGGGCCTGCTGTTCGTCGCCTTCCCGGAAGCCCTGCTCGGCGCGTTCGGCGCCACGGAAGCAGCGGTGGCGACGATCGGCGAACAGCTGCTTCGCTACCTCGCGATCTCCGGCTTCTTCATCACCATCGCCTTGACCTATACCGGCGGGCTACAGGGCACCGGCGACACGCGCAGCCCGCTCTTCATCACCCTGGCATCGCAGATCGCCGTGCCGATTGGCATGTGTACGGTGATCCAGTCGATGCGCCCGCTGCAACCTGCCGACATCTGGCTAGCGATCGTCCTGGGTCATCTGACGCGATGCGTGCTGACCGTCCTGCGATTCCGGCAGGGCAAGTGGCGAACGATCCAGGTCGTTCACTGATGGCCTGTTGGCCGTTGGCCTGTTGGCCCGTTGGCCCGTTGGCCCGCTACGCCAGCGGCAGCGTCAGCGTAAACGTCGCCCCTTCGCCTTCGCGTGACGACACGCGAATCCCGCCGCCTTGCTTCTCTGCGAGCGCGCGCGCAATGGTGAGGCCGAGGCCGGTTCCGGCGATGCGCCGGGTATCGCTCCCATCCAGCTGTGTAAAGGGCTCGAAGATGAATTCCACCTTGTGCGCCGGGATGCCGGGGCCCTGGTCGTGAACCGCCACCGCGGCAAGGCCATTCTCCTGCGTGGCGGTCACGTCGATGCGCGACCCGCTGGGGGCGTGCTTGACCGCGTTCGACAACAGATTGACCAGGACCTGGATGGTGCGATCGGGATCCGCAAGCACCTCGCCGATACCGTTGTGCGAATGAACGATCGTCACGCCGGCATCGCGCGCCACCGCCTCCACCGATCGCACGGAATCCTCGATGATCGGCTGCAGTCGGGTCCGTTTCGGCGTCACCATCATCTCGCCCGCCTCGATCTTCGACATGTCGAGAATGTCGTTGACGATGCGGATCAGGCGGTCGGCGTTCGAGAGCGCGACCTGCACGAGCCGATGGGCGTCTTCGTTCCCAGTCAGCTCCTCGGCGATCAACAGCTGCATCGAAGCGCGGATTGACGTCAGCGGGGTGCGCAGCTCGTGGCTCACCATCGAGATGAACTGCGACTTCAGCCGCTCGAGCTCGCGCACGGTCGTCACATCAGCGCCGATGCCGACCAGATACGAAGTGGCGCCCGATTGGCCGCGCAGCGCCATCACCGTCCACGCAATCACGCGCCGCGATCCCGACTTGCTGATCCAGATGCGATCGAGCTTCACCGGCGCGGTTGCCGCCGCGAGCCGGGGCAGGTTCAGGCGAATGGGATCGCGATCCTCGTCGAGCAGAAAGGGCAGCTCCCAGATTGGGCGGCCGGCGACCTCGTGCATCGGTACGCCGGACAGTTCCTCGCAGGCGCGGTTGAAGCGGACGAGGTGGCCGTTCGAGTCGAGCACCATCACCAGGCTCGGCGCCGTCTCCAGGATCGTCGAGACGAAGTCGCGTTCGGCGCGCAACTCGGCCTGGGCGTTGACGCGGTCGGTGATGTCGCGCGCCATGCCCTGGAATCCCTCGATCCGGCCGCCCGTGATGATCGGGCGCACGTGCTGGCCGACCCAGATCTCGTGGCCGTCCTTCTTGCGCACCGGGAACTCGAGATACGTCGATTCATGGGTCTTCGCCGCCTTCTCGTAGAAGCCCATCGCGCGCGGCACCCAGTCGGGCCGCATCAGCTCGAAGTACTTCATCGACAGCAGCTCCCCCTCGTCGTAGCCGAGGATCCGCGTCGCCACCGGATTGACGAACGTGAACCGGCCGAACGGATCGGTGCGGTAGATCATGTCGCTGGCGTTGTCGACGAGATCGCGATAGCGCCGCTCGGTCCGCTCCACCGCGCGGGTGCGGGCCTGGACCTGGCGGTGCAGCGAGCGATTCCAGGCCGTGCCGCCGACGAACAGCAACAGGGCCACGCCGCCGCCCACGGCGAAGATGGTCGCGTAACGATCGAGCCAGGTCCGGCGGACCGGATTGCCGAGATGCAGCTCGACGAGGCGATCGAACTCGCCGCTCGCCTTCACCCGATCGAGCGCCACGCGCAACGGCGCCACCACATTCTCTCGGCCCGGCAGCACCGCCAGATGATACGGCCGGGAGATCAGCGGAACCTCCACCGCGTTTTCGGCCAGCGCTCCCATCAGGAATCGGATGGTGAGGTGATTGCCGGCGACGCCGTCGACTTCGGCGCGCGCGAACGCGTCGATCGCGTCACTTCGCGTCGCCACGACTTGCAGTGCCGGCCGCCGCGATTCCGGCAGCCGCGACAGCAGAGTATGGTTGATCGATCCCTCGTCGACGGCGATGCGCGTGCCCCACAGATCGTCGAGGCCGGTGGGGTATCGCGACAGGCCCGGCCGCATCACCACTACCTGCGCCAGCGTCCACGTCTGGTCGAGCAGCAGGTACTTGGCCGCACGATCTTCGGTGTAGCTCAGGAACATGACGTCGGTCGCGCCCTGGTCGAAATCCTTCATTCGTTCGTCGCGCTGACCCAGCCGGATCTCGACCGACATGCCCGCTTCCCGGGCCAGCGTGCGGATCAAATAGATGTTGAATCCCTGCGGCTGACCGTCCTCGTCGACGTATTCGTAGGGAGGAAACTCGCGATCCCCGCCGTACACAATCGCTCTTGCCTGCCCTGAGCGAGCTTCTGCTGGCGCTTGGGCCAGCAGATACGAGTCGAAGGGCGCCTGCAGCCTCGAGTCGAAGGGCAGGCACGATTCGAAAGACAGGACGAGCAACGCGACGACAAGGCAGGCGGCTCGGCGGCGCATGGCGAATTGTAACTGGGGTCTTGGGTCCTGGGTCTTGGGTCTTGGACGGACTTACAATAAAGAGTCATCTTGATGCACAAGGAAGTACCACATGACTGATGTCTTCGCCGGACGCCGTCGCGTCCCCCGTCCTGAAAACGATCCTAACCAGAGCTACGCCCCGGGCACCCCGGCGCGCGCGGAGTTGAAAGCGCGCGTGAAAAGGATGTCCGAAGAGGTACTTGATATCCCGGTGATCATTGGCGGCAAGGAGTGCCGCTCCGGCACGACCGACCGCGTCGTGATGCCGCACAAGCACGGACACGTGCTGGCGAATTACCACAAAGCGTCGCCCGAACATGTCCGCAAGGCGGTGGAAACCGCTCTGGAGGCGCAGCGGGAATGGTCGACCTGGTCGTTCGACGCGCGGGCGGCGGTATTCCTGCGCGCGGCCGAGTTGCTGGCCACCACGTGGCGATCCACGCTCGTCGCCGCAACCATGCTCGGCCAGTCGAAAACGGCATTCCAGGCCGAGATCGACGCGGCGTCGGAGCTGGTGGATTTCTGGCGATTCAACGTCGGCTTTGCCGAGGAGCTGCTGTCGGAGCAGCCGATCAGCTCGCATTCGACCTGGAACCAGCTCGAGTACCGGCCGCTCGAAGGATTCGTTTACGCCGTCTCGCCGTTCAACTTCACGGCCATTGGCGGCAACCTGCCGGGCGCGCCGGCGTTGATGGGAAATGCCGTGGTGTGGAAGCCGGCGAGCACTGCGATCCTGAGCAACTACTACGTGATGCGGCTGTTCGAAGCCGCCGGCCTGCCCCCCGGGGTGATCAATTTCGTGCCCGGCGACGCCGTGCAGATCTCCAACGTCGTGCTCGACCATCCCGAACTTGCCGGCATTCATTTCACCGGAAGCACTGCGGTGTTCAACAGCATGTGGCAGCGCGTCGGGCAGAATCTCGGCAAGTACCGCGGCTACCCGCGCCTGGTCGGCGAAACCGGCGGCAAGGACTTCATCGTCGTCCATCCGTCGGCGGATCCGCAGGAGGTGGCCGTAGCCGCCGTCCGCGGCGCCTTTGAGTACCAAGGACAGAAGTGTTCAGCCGCCAGCCGCATGTACGTGCCGAAGTCGCGATGGAGCGACATCCGCGATCGCATGGTCGCGATGATGACGGAGATCAAAATCGGCGACGTCCGCGACTTCCGCAACTTCATGGGCGCGGTCATCGACAAGAAGGCGTTCGACAAGATCTCCGGTTACGTCGGCGACGCAAAGAAGAACGCGAAGGTGATCGCCGGCGGCGACTGCAAGGGCAACGAGGGGTATTTCATCGCGCCGACGCTGGTGGAAACCGCCGACCCGGGCTATCGACTGCTCGGCGAGGAGATCTTCGGCCCGGTGTTGTCGGTGTATCCCTATGAGGATTCGACGTGGACTGACATGCTCGAGATTGTCGATCGCACGTCACCTTATGCGTTGACCGGTGCCGTATTCGCGCGCGATCGCGACGCCGTGGTCGAGGCGACGTCGGCACTGCGCAACGCCGCCGGGAACTTCTACATCAACGACAAGCCCACCGGCGCCGTGGTCGGGCAGCAGCCGTTCGGCGGAGCGCGCGGCTCCGGCACCAACGACAAGGCCGGATCGAAGATGAACCTGATTCGGTGGGTGAGCGCGCGAACGATCAAAGAGAACTTCGCGCCGCCGATGGACTACACCTATCCGTTCATGCAGGAGGAGTAGGTCCAGGCCTGCTCCTCCTGCCTCGTGATCGTTACTGGTTCGGCCGCAAGATCTGCCGGAACTTCAGCGTATTGATATCCCTGAACATCGGCGTTCCCGGCGGCAGCAGCTGCGGCGTCAGGAAGTCGGTGTCGAAGTTGTAGGCGCGCGTCGGCGGGCTGTAAACGTTGGCGTCGGCGCGGTAGATGCCGATCGCCTGCCGGCTGTAATAGAGGCTCACCATCGAGCCGCGGTAGCGCAGCGTCCGACCACTCCAGTCCTCGAGCATCTTCATGAAGTTGTGCACGCCGCCATCAGAACCGAATTCAACTCCGGCCCAACCCGGCCTCGGAAACGGGATGGCCTTACCGGTAATCATCGCGAAGCGGTAACCGGTGTCGGCGGCGTTGCGGTTGGTCTGATCGTTCGGGAACTGGAACGTCATCGTGTCGCGGAACACGTTCGACAGCAGCGTGATCGAATCGCCGATCACCGCCGCCGGCACGTTCGGTTCGGCGACCACGCTCGCCGCGGTGGCGTTGAAATCCCCCTGGATGTAGACGGGGTTCTCGGCAACGAAGTTGACGCCGGCGGCCGGGAGGTTGTTGGCGCCGGCAACAATGCCGCCATTGATGATCTTCAGCGCGCGGCGGAACAACACCGGGCGCGCCAACCGCCCACGGGCAGAGTAAAGCAAGGGCACCGAACTCTCTGGACGTTGGGTAGCGGTGAAGCCCATGTTCGCGACTGCCGTGGCTGGAACCGCCAGCGGGTGCGGCGTTTCCCCATAGGTCTGCATGGTCGGCACACCGCCGCCATCGACGCTTTCGTCGAAGTTCTCGCCGACCTCGAGCGCGTTGGATTTCGCCCAGAGCGCGGCGCCCGGGTTGATCCAGTCCTCGTTGCCATACTGGCCGGTTTCCACGTCGCCCGCGGTCTCGTCGTGATCGCCGCGGCGGTCGGAGAAGTAGACGATGTAACCGTTGTTGTTCCACGCCTGGTTGCCGGTCGCGCCAATCGCGCCGGTGACCCAGCGGCGGAAGTTGTTGGCGTCGATAGCGACGTATCCGAACAGCCCGCCCATGTTCATACCGGCATTCGTGGCCAGCAGTCGCGTGCTGCCCTCGCGCGCGTCGAACAGCAAGTTGGGCCAGAAATCAGTCGGGTTCAGCGAAGCGCTGTAGTCGCTGACCGCGGGCGCGGCCGCGCCGGCTCCGCACAGGTTGGCGGTGTAACCGTTGTCGCGGAAGCGCATCAGCCGGAGGATGGCGTTCGGCGTCGGATCGCCGCAGTCGTCGCCTTGCTGGTTCGGGCCCGAGAAACCAAGGTTCAACCACTCCAAGGTCACGTCGGTCCACACACCGAGAGCGTCCTGCTTCTCGATCTTGATGAAGCCATTCAGCAACGGCGTGTTGGCAGCCGTGGTCGCGCCGGTATACACCGGATCGTTGGCGGCGAGACCTGTGCCGGCAGGCCACGTGCAGCCGGTCAACTGGGTCGCGTTAAATCCCGTGCAGACAACCGGATCCTCGCCGACGAAGAAATTGCGCGTTGCGGCGAATCGCAAGGCCGTGTTGAAGCCTGCCGTGAACACGATATTCGCATTGGCGGCCGACGCGGCATTCAACGTCCCGGTCGTCACGACTCCATCGAAACTCGTGAAGGTGACTACGGCGCCTGCGGCATAGGCCGGATGCACGCAGCCTGAGAGGGTCACGCCGGTCAGGCCGGTGCACGTGAACGGCACACCGCCGACCGTCAACGTGGGCCTCAACCACTGCGGCACACCGTTGGCCCAGGGTCCTGCCGCTGCCGCGGCCGTCTGAATCGTCAGCGTGCCGCCGGCGATGGCCGACACTCGCGTGAGCGATGAGCCCGCAACAGCATCGATCGGCTCGTTGCCCGGAGACAGCGGCACCGGTGGGTTGCCCGCGCCGACGACAACGCCCGCCGGACCACCGACCGCATCAAGCTGCAGCGGCGGAGTTGCGACGACGATCTGCGGCAGGGCCGTGATGTCTGCCGCCCGGTCCGACAGCAGGATGCGGACGCTCGCCTGCGTGTAGTAGCGCTGCCCGTACACCAACACATTGGCGACGTCCTCACCCGCCGGCGGTCGGCGGATCAAGTCAATCGGCACCGCACCGTTCGCCGTCAGCGGCAAGTTCAGCTGCCTGGCGCCAGTGGCCTGGGTGCGGATATTCGTCTGGTAGGTCACCTCAGACAGGTTCTTCCAGCCGGTGTAGCAGTTGGTGTCCGTCGTCGCGGCGGCGATGCACGGCGCTGCGATGGTACCGCTGCTCTCAGTGGCTGTGAGGTTCCGCCACGACGTACCGATGACTGTCGGGACCGATACGTTCCCGGTGTGGCCGGTCGCCGTGATCAAGCTGCCATTGCTCAGTCTGTCGCGGACGACCTGCACGAAAGCCGTGATCTTGTCGCGGAATGTGAGCGTGTTGCCGGCGTTCTGGGCGAGGAACAAACTCTGATTGGTATGAACGCGGCCACCGAAGTCGAAGCTCGGACCGGCGTGGAAGCCGAGCGAGTTCTGGCCGAAGATGCCGAACTGAAATACCGGCACCGCCACCGTTTGCAGTTCGCGGCGCAACCGCACCTCGGAGTTACCGGTCGTCGATCGCGCGGTCACCGTCAGCACATACGGTGTGATGAGACCCTTGAATCCTTCGAACGGCCCGGTCGTGATATCGGCATTGGGGAGGGCCAACGGATTGCCGGTGTTGGGGCCGGGTCCGGGATCGGGGTTGAAGGTAATGTCGTACCCGGAGCCTCCTCCCGGAGCCGTGTACTGGAAGCCCGGGATGGCCGGCGGCGTGCCGTCAACCACATTGATCTGCGCGGCGCTCGGGCTGAAGTCCGTCGTGAACAGCTGCGCCAGTCCCGAGGTGAGTTTCTCGAGTCCGGCGTGCGCGGCCGCATACGCCACGCTCTGGTCGCGATCGGTCGCGCTCGCCCGCTGGTTGGCCATCAGGGCGGCGTACATTCCGGCCATCAACCCGCTGGCCAGCATCAGCACCAGCAGGGCCGTTACCATCGCCACGCCTGATTCGTTTTTCATCATTGACTTCATGACTGCCTGCTCCTGGTCACGTTCCTGACCGGATTACTCGCGATACCGATCGACAAATGCCATCGCCCGCAGGCTCACCTGCGATCGAAGGGTGTTGGCCATGAAACTCGTCGAGCCCACTCGAGTCGGCCCCCGGGACGTCAGTATCAGGTTGATCTTCCGGATCTGCGTCCGTGCACACGCGTCCGGTGCGCACGCGCCGCCGGCGCCCAGGTCGGCCGCGTTCATCTCGACGCCGCCGGGATTGTTGGTGCCGTTGCTGATGTCGTAGGTGAACTGCAGATCCCACGTGTCCATGGCCACGGCCGTCCCGAGACTGTTGTTGAACGTCTGCCAATCGCCGTTGTTGATGCGGCGCACGAGCCGCGGCCGCGAGGGGTCGGTGACGTTATCGATGTAGTACGTGAGCATGCGCATCCGCGTGATGCGAGTCGCTGTCGCATCGTTGACCGGCGCCTCAGCGTTGAGCGCCGGGAGATTGCCGCCGGCCGCGCCGGCCTGGTTCAGACTCAGGGAGTCGCCGTCCGCGAACGTCAGCACTCGCGCGCCCACGTTGACGTCGGTGACCTGCACGAGCGTGTTGAACGAGCCCTTGCTGATCATCATCAATTGTCCGGCCATGACACGATCGGGGCCGGCGCCGAGAGTCGGCCCTGCCGCGATCGTCACCTGCGAGTTCGCCACGGCGGTCAATCCCACGTCCAGGAAGGCGTTGTCGGCGGTGAGGATCATGACCACGTCGGTGGCCACACCGTCGATCACCGGGCCACCACCGGACCAGGGGATGACGGCCGGCAACACCTCGTCGGCGGCAACCGTTTGGAACGCCGTTCCCTGAGGGCCGGGAAGGCGCACACGCGCCGATCCCGCACCATTCGGGATGCCTACCGTCTTGCTCGAAGGAAGTCCCGATGCCGCCTGCAGCATGTCGCGCACCATGATGTCCATCCCGGCGCGCAAGGCGTTGTTCATCGACGAGATGGTCATGACCATCTCGTTACCCCGCATCACGTCGGCCAGCCCGGCGAGCGTGGTGCCCATCACGATGGTGATGACGGCCATCGACACCAGCAGCTCGACGAGCGAGTAGCCGGCGGCGACAATCAAGTTGGGGCGAGTGGCAGCGCGCATCACATGGCTCCTGATCACGAGAATGCCGAGATGTAGGTCACCAGGGTGTATTCGCGCCAGGCCTGGTTCACTCTGTACCGAACGATGACGCGGAGCTCGCGCAGGTTCGGGTTGATTGCCGCCGTGCCATCGATCAGCAGGGTATTGATGTCGATCTCGCGCGAGAAGCCATCCACACCGAGCTGGACGGCGCCGTCATCGGCGGTGTTGACCAGGCCGTCGGCACCCGGTTCGCGGATCGGGCGCGCGCCGTCGAGAAATACACCGCCGTCCGCCACGTTGCGAATCGTCCCCCACGACGCCTGGCCGCCGTTATCTCGGGCGGCATGCACGCTTTCGATGGCCTCGCGCGCTTTTTCGCGCGCCAGCATCATCGGCGTGGACGCTCCCATTTCCTGCACCGCCGCGGCGAAGAGCGCCGCGAGCGGGAGTAATCCCGCCGTGAGAATCGCCATCGCGGCGATCACTTCGATCAGCGAGAAGCCGCGCGCGTCTGCCGCGTGGCCGGCACCCGGGGCGAGATTTACTGCTGCCATAACGTCCCTCTCCACTTCCATGTGCGCATCAAACCCGTGACGCCCCAGATGGTGACCGCTCGCCCGGTTTCCGGTACCCCGGGCCTGGCGACGAAGATGGTGGCGTTGGTGACGTCTCCTGCCGAATCGATGAACGATCCATCACTCGTGAACATCACTGGCGCTACCCCGGTAAAATTGACGGCGCCGGCGCCGCCAAATGCGTCCGGCGTGTCAGGGAGGCCCATTCTGGTGAACTCTTCCCCGCCTTCGAGGGTCATCGAGCTGATGGTGGTGAGAAGACCGGATGGCACCTCGATGCGGTCGACCTGAATGGTGTTGTTCGTGGGGAACGAAATCTGCAGGTTGCGCCGTTCCGCCACCGCGCGGTTTCGGGTCGTTTCCAGGAACGTGGCGGTCACGACCATCGCGCTGTCGCCCCTCGCGTTGTTGACCATCGCCATGGTGACCGGAATCGCCATCGCCGCCCCGACCATGATGATCGCGGTGACGGTAATCGCCTCGAGCAGCGTGAAGCCCTGTTGCGACGCCGGGAATAGTGGTCTGTTCCTCATTTCATTGACCTCCAAGGGCAAGGCGAATGCCACGGCAGGGCTAATAGAAGGGCGGCGTAAAACATCAATAATGCGCCCGTCTTTCGCCTCTTGATCGTATTCAAGCTGTATCGTTTCGGCGCAGTTCGATTACAGATTTCGCTCGATGAGCCTTGCTGATACGTATATCGGCCGGACTCTGACTGACATCTAGCGAAGCTCCGTGTCGGGCGCGACTGCAGCAAAATCCGAGGTGAAGAGCGCCGGAACACCGCCGGTGTGAAGAAAGACGACGCTCCCGGCCGGGTCAAGTTGCGCCGCCCGCGCATGCTGCACCAGTGCCGCCATTGCCTTTGCGGTATAGCACGGATCGAGCAGGATGCCTTCGCTGCGCGCCAGCATCGCAATCGCCTCGAGTCCGGCGGGCGTCGGAATGCCATAGCCCCGCCCGATGAACTGCTGATCGGTGATCAGATCCGGATGATCCAGCCGCTCGGGAAGCCCGAGTCGGGCGGCAGCCTCATTGGCAATTCGCTTCGCTCGTTCGATCTTTTCCGGTTCACCGCCGCTGACCGCAATGCCCACGACTTGATACGGCGCTGCGCACAGTTTCGCGCCCAGCGTCAGGCCTGCCTGCGTGCCTCTGGATCCACTGGCGTAATAAAGATGCGACGGCGCGATCGCTGCCGTGGCGAGTTGATCGACGAGCTCGGCGGTCCCACTCACATAGCCGAACACGCCGACCGCGCTCGAACCGCCGACGGGGATGACATATGGAGTGCGGCCGGCGCGCCGTTCTTCGTCCGCCGCTTCCGCGACGACCGGGTCGTCGTTCCCCACCGCCACCATGGGATCGATCGAGGGCACGAGTCGAATCGTGGCGCCGTACAACCGATCGAGGAGCAAGTTTCCGGCGAGCTCGGGGGTGGCTTTCGTGGTCGTGAGCACGAGCACGCATCGCATGCCGGCCGCGCACGCGGCCGCTGCCGTCATCCGGGCGTGATTCGACTGCACCGCTCCGGTCGTGATCAGCGTCGTTGCGCCCTGGGCTTGCGCGTCGGCGACCAGGTACTCGAGCTTGCGCGCCTTGTTGCCGCCCAGGCCAAGCGCGGTCAAATCATCGCGCTTGATCAGGATACGCGGACAGCGCGCCGGCCCGCCCAGCGCGGCGCGAAATCGTGTGGCCTCGTAGAGCGGCGTGGGCAACGTCGCCAGCGAAATCGAGGGCTGACGCGACAGCGCGTCGCGCACGCGAGCCGTGGCTGGCGTCGTCACGCCAGTAATCCTAATGCGCGCGCGAGCGATTGCATGTCATCCGGCAGCGGCGCCTCCACCGTCAGCGAGCGGCCGCTGCGGGGATGTTTGAACGATATTTTCCAGGCATGCAGCGCCTGTCGCGGAAACGACGACGGTTTGCCGTACGTGGCATCGCCCACGATCGGCCAACCCTTCGCCGCGAGGTGGACGCGAATCTGATGCGTGCGGCCTGTAATCAGGCGGCAGCGCAGCGACGAATGGCCCGATGCGCTGACCAGTCGCTCGTACTTCGTGATCGACGGCTGCCCGCCGCGATCGGTGACAGTGACGCGGCGCTGGTCCCAGGGATCACGGTCAAGCGCGAGATCGATCGTTCCCCTCGGCATCGCCCGCTGCAGTTGACTGTAGATGGCCGGACGTTTGGTCACGAGCACGATTCCAGACGTCAGCTTGTCGAGCCGGCCAAGCAGGGCGGGCGCCGACCCGGCCGGCCACGATTGCGCGCGGGCCAGCAGGCCATTCATCAATGTGCCGGACATGTTCCGGAAGGAGGGGTGCACCACCAGGCCGGCCGGCTTGTTCACCGCGAGGACGTCGTCGTCCTCGTACAGGACGTCGATCGGAATCGCCTCTGGTGTTGGCTTGCTGCGAACGGGGATTGCGGCGACGCGGACCCGAACGTCGTCGCCGGGCTGGACCCGCCACGCGGCCCGCGCCGCGGCGGCACCATTGATCAACACGCCGCCCTCGTCTATCCAGGTCTGGATGCGATTGCGTGACACGCCTTTTTGATCGCGCAGATGACGCAACAGCACCCGATCGAGACGAATGCCGACATCGCCGCGATCGAGCGCAATCCTTCGCCACTCCATCCGGCGAGTGTACAAAAAAGAAGGGGCCCGGATTTCCTGGGAGAATCCGGGCCCTAAGGAACGAGGAACGTGGCGAAGAAATTAATGTGCTAGCGCTGACGCCGGCGCCATGCGCTGCAAACGCCAGTCGTCGGCGACGATGGCCCATAGCACCTGGTCGTGATACGCGCCGTGGCGCAGGAACGACCGGCGCAGAACGCCTTCCTGAACGGCGCCGAGCTTGCGCAGCGCGCCGTTGCCGCGGCCGTTGGCCACCGACGCGCGCGCCTCGACGCGGTGCGTGCCGAGCACGTCGACGGCGAAGTCGACCACCAGTCGCGCGGCCTCGGCAAAGATGCCCGTGCCCCAGAACGACGACCCGAGCGCGAAGCCCCATTCCGCGTTGGCGAAGCCGTTCTCGAGCGACTTGATCTGGAAAATACCGACCGCGGTGGTGCAGCCGCGCGGCACCACGGCGAAGCAGATGTAGTTGCCGGCCTTGCGCTCGCGCTGCGCCCACTCGATGAAGCGCTCGAAGCCTTCAAGGGTCTTCGGCGGCGGCGAAATGAAGCGCGTCACTTCTTCCGTCGACAGCATCGCCAGCAGCGACGCCGCGTCTTGCAGCTGCAGCTCGCGCAGCGTGAAGTTCGAACCCGTCAGCACCGGCAGCGCCGTCTTCCAGTTGGTGCTTGCCGTAGTCGTGGTTGCCGTGGTCGGTTGGGCAATCATCGTCGTTGCCTTGTTGAGTTCGAGTTGGAAGGGCATCTTCTCCATTACTGCTGCCCTCCTGCCGGCGTCAGCGGTTCGACCTCGAACAGGTCTTCCCAGACCGTCGGATCGAACGAGTCGTATTCAGCTGTGTCATCGCCGTAGGCATGCTCTTCATCACCCGCCGAGTTCGCCCACGAAACGTTCTCGTCAGCCGAGGTGTTGCCC
>Ga0187893_10002594_pt1 | contig 39277 bp, 38 predicted proteins | sample MA1701074metaG_FD_139574 | JGI IMG/M metagenome (GOLD analysis project Ga0187893, IMG submission 139574) | White microbial mat communities from a basaltic lava cave in the Kipuka Kanohina Cave System on the Island of Hawaii, USA - MA170107-4 metaG ...
CTTGACTCTGCCGGAGCGGAGCGCATGCTAGCCGCTCGATGAAGGGACCAGGGCCCTAGGATGGGCGCTGCCCTTCAGATCCTAGCCTCCAAAAAAGAGGACATTTCTACTTTGGTGAAAGCGCACATTTTCATTTTGGGATGACAGGCTGAGCGGTCGCGGTCTCCGTCCCCGACGGGTCGTTGATGCCACCTTTGGCCTTGCGCCGAGACCCCAGCGGTGCCTCCGTGCCTTGACACTATTTTTGTGATTCGATTACCATCCCGGTTGGCGCGAAATGGCGACGTTCTGAATTTCGGTCTAGTGCAAGCCTGGAGGATGTCCTCTCGGGCCGACGGCTTCGCATGACTCATCGTCCCCCACCCCACGGTGCTTGGCTTCCAGGATTCGCTTCCAGTCCCTCGACTGATCTGCTGCACCTGCTGGCAATATGGACATTCTCTCTGGCAGACAGGCCTCTTTCCTCCAAGAAACAGCCCTCGAAGTTCAGAATCTGACGATTCTGGGTTTGCGTTCGTTGTTGAACGCTTTCCGGCGCCCGCTCTATTTGCGCGAAACCTTCGAGCAGATGGACATCATCGGCGTCGGCTCCCTGGTCATCACCATGCTCACCGGATTTTTCACCGGTGCGGTGCTGGCGTTGCAAACTTCAAACACGTTATCTTCGTTCGGCGCCGTCGGTTACACCGGGCAATTGGTTTCGGTGTCACTGGTGCGCGAACTCGGACCCGTACTGACGGCGATTGTGGTAGCCGGCCGCGTGGGGTCGGGAATTGCCTCCGAGCTGGGTTCGATGCTGGTCAGCGAGCAGATCAATGCCATGCGGGCCTTGGGAACGGATCCCAGCAAGAAGCTGGTGACGCCGCGCGTGTTCGCTTCGATCGCCATGGTGCCGGTTCTGACCATCATCTGCGATCTGGTCGGTGTACTGGGCGGCTTTTTCGTTGCCTACTTTCTATTGGGAATCAGTCCCACGTTGTATTTGACTTCAGCCTATGACCGCCTCACCTATTCCGACCTCGTTCAGGGATTGATCAAGCCGCCGATTTTCGGCTTCATTATCGCGGTGGTGGGTTGCTATTGCGGCTTGCGAACCTACGGAGGCACACAGGGTGTTGGCCGCTCAACGACCCAGTCGGTCGTTACATCAATGATCCTGGTTTTCGTTTCTGATTTTTTCATCACCCGATTGCTGCTCATGTTCATTTAGACTCACGCCAGAGAAGGGCTTTCATCCCCGTTTCTTAGCATCGAACGGGACGAGGTGAGCAGACTGGTAAGAGTCATCTCCTGTAACTGCTGCTGTGACTAATTAACATGGATTCGAACTGGAACCCATTGAAGCCCGCCATCGAACTGAAGAATGTGGTGAAGTATTACGATGACGCTCTCATCTTGAACAATGTGTCGTTCACCGTCAGGCGGGGCGAAACCAAAATCATTCTGGGTGGCAGTGGTTCCGGAAAATCCACCATCCTGAAATTGATCATCGGACTTGAAAAACCGGATGACGGTGAAATTTGGATTGATGGCGAAGAGATCTCGCGGCTAAGGGAAAGCGAGTTGACGCGAATCCGGCAGAAGATAGGCATGGTGTTCCAGGAGGGAGCACTGTTCGATTCGCTGTCGGTAGCCGACAATGTGGCTTATCGTCTACACGAACAAGGCGATCTGGAAGAAGAGGAGATTCTCAGCGTTGTGGCCAGAACGTTGGGTTTCGTAGACCTGGAGGATGCGATTGAGAAGATGCCTTCCGAGCTCTCGGGTGGTATGCGTCGGCGTGCGGCAATTGCCAGGGCCTTGGTGGGGAGCCCCAAGATCATGCTTTATGACGAACCTACCGCGGGACTTGACCCGCTGACAGCCAGAACAATCAACGAGCTGGTCATCAAGCTTCGCGATCTCGAGGGGGTCAGCTCGGTGTTTGTGACACATCGCCTGAAGGATGTGTTCAGCATGTCGAACCAGTATCTTGGCCACAAGGACGGCGTCCTCCGCTATATGAGCGAGGAGGAGGGAAACCTCTGCCTCGTCAACACCCGGCTCCTCATGTTGCGTGACGGGTCAATTATCTTTGACGGTTTCGATGAGGAAATTCGTCAAAGCCAGAACGAATACATTCAGAAGTTTCTCGCATAAGCAGACTAGGAGGAACTATGGCGCGCAAGCGACTTGCCTGGGCTGAGCTCCGAGTTGGGATCTTGGTCATTTTTAGTTTCACGATTCTGGCCGTGGCGATTGTGTTGATCAGCGGTGGCGCTGGGTTCTTCACGGAAAAGTACGAGTTGAGAACCTATTTGGCGAGCGCTTCCGGTCTCCGCAAAGGCTCTCTTGTTTGGGTGTCAGGTATTGAGGGAGGCAACGTTTCCACAGTGAACATCACCACTTCTCCCGCCCCAAATCGAGCGGTTGAAGTTGTGATGCAGGTCGAGAAGCGTTATTCGGAGATCATCCGCGGGGATTCGGTGGCGACCCTCGGATCAATCGGGTTGCTGGGCGATAAATACATCGACATTACGCGAGGGTCTCCAGCGGCTAAGCCTACGCCTGCCGGTGGGGAAGTGAAGGGATCGGCGGAAGCCGACATCAAGAAGATCATGCAGAACAGTAACGATCTGGTTGCTAACCTGGGTGACTTGGTCAACAAGATCAACGATATTACCAACAAGATCGATCAGGGCCAGGGAACGATCGGAAAGTTTATCAACGACCCCAGCATGTTCAACAAACTGAACCAGACTGTGGAAGAAGCCCATGCCCTGCTGGCCACGGTCAAGTCAGGTGAAGGATCGATTGGGCGGCTGATTTCCGACCGCGAGTTTTACGACACTCTGAAAGGAACGCTCACGCGTGTGGATAACGTCGCCGCCAAGGTTGAGAAAGGAGAGGGAACGTTGGGAAAGTTTGTGCACGATCCTGCGGTTTTCAATCGAGCCGAGAACCTGTTGGCGAAGTTTAATGTTGTCGCTGACCGCATGGAGAAGGGAGAAGGTTTTCTGGGAAAACTTTCCAAGGACGACGGGTTGTACATCCAGTTTCGGGATAGTATGGGGAAGTTCTCAGCAATTGCTGAAAGGATGAACCAAGGTGAGGGGACAATCGGAAAGCTGATGGTGGATTCGTCGCTTTACTCCAACATGAATCAAGCGACGGGCGAACTGGTCAAGCTACTGTACGATTTTCGACAGAACCCCAAACGATTCCTGCAAATCAAGTTCGGGCTGTTTTAACCAGAGATGGATCGTTGTGAAGGCACTCGACCAGCGCGTCCACTACGATCGGATCGAACTGCTTGTTCTTGGCTTCACTCAGCCGGCGCAGCGCTTCCTCGGTCCCGAGATTCTTTCGGTAAGGGCGATCCGAAGTCATCGCGTCGTAAGCGTCCACTACCGCAACTATTCTTGATCCCATGGGGATCTCTTCGCCCTTCAGGCCACGCGGGTATCCGGTTCCATCATAGTTTTCGTGGTGATGAAACATCAGCTCGCGAGCCGTGGACAGTCGCTTGATGCCGCTTAAAGCATTGTAGCCGTAGTGGACGTGCTGGTGCATGCGCACGTATTCATCGGGGCTCAAGCTTTCGGTCTTGGACAGGATCTCTTCCGGAATACCAATCTTCCCGATGTCGTGGAGCAGGGCGGCGAGTTTGATGTGGAACAGATCGTCCCCGTTAATCTGCAGTTTGCGGCACACCTGCTCTGCCAGCGAAAGAACCATCAATGAGTGTGCTTGGGTGACCGGGTCGCGGATCGCAAGCAGATTGATCAACAAGTTCACCGTCTCATGGAACGAATCGTGCAGTTCTTCCTGAAGACGTCGGTTTTCGATCTTCAGCTCATGGCTCAAGAACACATTGTCAATGACATTGACCAGTTCGCGATGTCCGAATGGTTTTACCAGGTACGCGGCGAGTCCCATCGCCAACAGTTCCTTCCGGTGGGGCTCATCAACGGAACGGGCAGTAAGCATTATGACCGGCGTTTCTCGAATTTCGCGGTAAGCGGGATTCTGCACGAGCTGCTGAAACGTATCGATGCCGTTCAAGACAGGCATCATGAAGTCGATCAAAATAAGATCGGGACGCAGCGTCATGGCCTTCTGGAGCCCATCTTCCCCGTTCACTGCCTCCAGCACCCGGTAACCCGCTCTCTCCAGGATCATTCGCGCCAGTTCCAACATCGGGCGCTCGTTATCGATCACCAGGATGGTTTTCTTCATCGCCTCTATGCAGAATCCAATCGCAGTGCGCCACTTGACGTTTGAGGCTATATAAACTAGTCAAACAACAGTTTGATATCAACAGGAAAATCACTGTCTGGTCAGGAGATTCGGGTCATGTCCTGCCTGGTAGGAGGAACCCATGGAATTCTTGCATCCAGCAACACCCGGAGCACAATATTCGTCTCACTCGATTCAACGGTTGACCTTTGCTCTTTAAGCCTCTAGGCATATCGGCATGACGATGCTTCCGTCAAGAAGACCTGCGGAGATGCCGCGCTTTATGCGGGCGGTCTTAATTTTTAATCCCGCTGCCCGTCGCATGCAGGCTCAGCGCGGACGTTTGCTAGAGAGAGTCTTGGCGGGTCTGGCAGCCGAGGGATTGAATGTTCAAGTAACGCCTACAACCGGACCGGGTGATGCCACACGCCTAGCGCGCGAGGCCGTGGTAGCTCGCTGCGACCTGTTGGTTGCTTGCGGTGGAGACGGCACAGTGAATGAGGTAGTCGGTGGCGCTGCCGGATCTGATGTGCCATTGTTGGTCATCCCGGGGGGCACCTCGAATGTTCTTGCTCGCGAAATTGGCGTGCCCCACGACTTGGTGACTGGCGCTGCCCTGTTGCGCAAGGGGGTCATTCGCCGTATTTCGCTAGGCCGCGCCGGCGACCGTCGATTTGTTCTCATGGCTGGAATCGGGGTGGATGCGGGCATTGTGGCGGCTTCCAATTCCCGGCTCAAACGCTACCTGGGTGAGGGTGCATTCTGGCTGGCCGGTTTCCAACAACTGGCTCAGTATCACTTTTTACCCTTTGATCTGGTTGTGGACGGGAAGTCCCATCGGGGTACCTTTGCCCTGATCAGCAAAGTCAAACACTATGGGGGCCCGTTTCAGCTAACGCCGCAAGCCAATTTGTTTTCGAACCACTTTGCTATCTGTCTTTTCCAGAGTGCAACGCGCTGGCGCTATCTCTACTACCTCAGCCAGGTGGCTCGCGGAATGCATGCGAGTCTTCCAGATGTCCTCATGCTGAAAGGGAGAGTCATTGAAGTCACGGGCAGTGCGAACATTCAGGTACAGGTTGATGGAGAGCTTTTGGGCACTCTGCCGCAGACCATCAGTATTCAGGACAATGCACTTTCATTGATCGTTCCACGCGCGCGCTCCACCGACCTCTAGGACCTCATGCGATTCAAGCTCCTCTCTGCCGCCCTGGTTGTGCTGTTTTCTGCCTGGATGATCTACACCTTTATTTCTTGGGGAAGGCCAGTTCCGTTCCAGGTTCAAACGCTCGAGCGAATCGACAGTACTGGCGACGGTGTCATCGATACCTGGCGGCTCGATTTGTCACAGGATGGTCAGCCGGACATCGCGGAACTCGACACGGACGGCGACGGGCGGGTCGACCGCTTGGAGGTGAGCCATCCGAAGCCGGAAGTGATCGAAGTCTCTGGCCGCTATCCCCGGGCCGGCCGGCGAAAGCTGGCTGTCTGCCTGGATGGCGTGCCCTTTGAGGATATGGCGGCCCTTTGGGATCGAGGGTATTTTCGCGAGTTTGGACGTCCCGGGAGGCTGATTGGCAGTTTCCCTTCGCTGAGCGATGTTGCGCTGACCGAGTTGTTGCACACCGGCAAGGTTCCTGGGTACGAGAATCTCTACTTCGACACCCAGCACAATAAGATCGCGGGAGGAGCCACGAGCACTGTGTCGAAAGTGAAAATGCCTTACCTGGATGCACTCGACTACGACGAACCTGGCATCTTCAAAGGCCTGGCTTACCTGATTCCTATTCGCATCTATCACGCGGATCTTGGGAGGTTTCGGAAACGATACGCTGCAAGCCGGCTGCCCGCTTATGTTGCCCACATCTGCTCCACGGATTCGGTTTGCCATGTGCTGAATCGGGAGGAATTTCTGAAGCTCATGCTGGAAGTGGACCAGTTGCTGCGGGAGATCTATATTCAGCAGCGAGGGCAGGTGGACTTCATCGTCTTCTCAGACCATGGAAATAGCCATGTGCAGAACCGGCGAATCGATCTGGACGGATTCCTCGCCCAGCATGGGTTTCGCGTGGAGTCTGCGATTCACAATGAACAGAGCGTCGTTGTTCCCGCCTTCGGTTTGGTGGGGGCTTTGCCGGTGTACTCCCAGCCTCAGAACACCGCTACGCTGGCCCGTCTGCTCGCGAGTCATCCAGCCACCGATTTCAGCGTTTATTTGGACGGGAAGAGGGTCCAGCTTTGCTCCTCCCGTGGCTCTGCCGCAATTGAGGCCAGAGACTCTGGAAGATTTCTTAGGTATGCCACTCTGGATGGAGACCCTCTCCAATTGAAGCTTGTGATGCAGCGCATGCTTGAACAGCGGCAGCTCGATGCAGAAGGGTTTGGCTCAACAGACAACTGGTTCGCGGCCACGGCCATGCACGAGTATGCAGACGCGGTCAACGCTATCTATCAGGGTGTGACTAACCACGTCATCAACCGCGCCAATGTGCTCGTGAGTCTCAAGGATGGGTATCATTACGGCAGCCCGTTTTTTGATCGGCTGGTCACGATGCGGTCAACTCACGGCAACTTGCGCCGCACCTCGATGACAGGCTTCTTCATGCGCAACGGTCCCATGCCGGTTGTTGTTCTGCCGGCGCGAGAACTGCTGAGGAACTTTGCTGAGGAGAAGGTCCACTGAAAAGGAGCCTTGCCCTCTCGGAATAGCCCCAGAACAGGCCACCTCCGAGATCGAGTGTAAAATCGCCAGCGCGCCCTGCTCTTCCGATCTTGGTTGAGTCGTATTCAATCTGGAACCAAGCGAACATCAGCGGTGAACTTCCGATAGTTCCGAAATTCGATAACGTTGAGGGATCGGATGCGTCGCTCCCTTTCATGCAAAATCAGATTTGCCGATTGCGGAAGCAGGAATCGCTTTCCCTCCAGGCCAGCGACAGCGATGTAGCCGTAGACGGTAGTAGCCTCAGAATAGGCAATCGGAAACCGAGAAGGCAAGTCCCGTGCCCGCTGGCTGATTCTTAGAACTTGATGGTTGCTGGCATCTATCCACATCTTTCCGTGATAAGCCACATTCAGAGAGTGAGAATTCTTGAAGGACAAAGCCCAACGCGAGCGTTCCTGTGAGACCTTGAACCCTGCGACGATTGCGGGGGTCTCTTGAAAGCGTTCCTCGCCTTCCTTCCAGAATTCAGCCTGGGTTTCGGGCAGGAACAGCGTTCGGAGCAGGCTGCCGAATTCTCCAAACGAGAGAGCCCCTCGGAGGGATTCCAGCGGTCCACGGCTGGCTTTGCCATTCACCCGAATGTTCGAGTAACGTTCGGCCCTATGGTTAAAAGACAGCTCGGCTTCCCAGACGTCCTCTGATTGCCACGCTCCAGGATCTGAGGTGGCGGAATAACGGCGAGTTGTTTGAGCACAGACGAAATCAGGAAGGGAATCCGAGTAATCGAGCGCCTTTTTTCGTACCACTTCGATCCAGCCCGACCATTCGAGGGTTTGCGCCGGCTGGTTTTGAACCTCAGTCCAGGGTGGCGCCGAAAACCCGGGTGTTCCCGATAGGAAAAGAGCTATCGTGAGCGCAATAGGCCGGAGGCATTGGGGAGGCATATGGAAGCATCCCGACGGGTGGAGTGTCCTTACTGCGGACAACGTTTCTACATTTTCGTCGATATTAGTGCGGGCGACCAGCAATACATCGAAGACTGTCAGATCTGTTGCCAGCCCATCGAGTTTCGGATCTCGATCGAAGACGGGGAAGTTCAGGAGATTTTGGCAGACCCGGCAAACTGACAAAGCTTGACGCTGCGCGGCTCGGCTGGACCCGCGCCCTCCCAGGTCTTTTCACAGGTCCTCTTGTGAAGCGGGGGAGGTCAGTCGTTTACCCTTTCTGTTCGCGATGCTGCCAGAGAGCGTGTCCAACGAAGAACGGACCGAGTGATTGAATGAACTCGGATGTTTGCTTCGTCTTGCGCATTGTCTGGACGATGTGCGACAGCGGGTGCAATTCCCGCCCGATCAGTCCAATGAGAAAATCGTTGTCGTTGAGATCCAGACCATGACAGGCGAGGCGAACGTCGTGGGCCAGGTCGGCGTCCCCGTAGGCGCGGCCGATCGTGCCATGCTCACGGAGTATGGCGCCCTGCTCTTGCTGGGGGAGTTTCGAAAAAGCGCCTGAACGACGCAACGGATACCAGATGGCCCAAGGCCAGTCCGGGTTGCAGGCAGTATTCCGCGGCTTCTCGAGGAGCCAGTCCCGCAAGTCACCCTCGAACCCGGAAGCATAGGTCCGGCCAATCATCGTCATATTCTGCTTCTGGCGGAGCTGCCGGAAGGGATCTGAGCTGAGGATATCCCGCAAAGTAGTCACAAAAAATGCTGGATCTTGATGCATCGCCAGGATGCCGATGCCCATCGGATCGTTCAGATCTCGGTACAGAACTCCTTCAATGCCGGACGCCTTCAGTGCATGTACCATCACATGCGCGTCGTGGCAGTCTCCGAAAACCTGGAGTTGCATGTAGAGTCGCTGATTAAGCGTCTGTTGGTTTGCACCGTGCTCCTGAACATCGACTTGAATCTCAGTTGATTGAGTCATGAAAAACTCCTAGGCAGATCCCGTCCCGTGGGAGGTGTGGCGCGAAGGTGAAGTCTTGAGAAGACTTCAAGCGGTCGCGGAGCGCCGGGGTGGGTCCTCCGTCTGGCACAACCCACCCCAGGGCCTGGTGGCCCTTGCCCCTCCCAAGAGGGGATTCTGGTGGAGCCCGCTCACCAGGGCAGGCAGGCGCCTAACGGCGTGAATACGTCTATTTCTCCACGACCAGTTTCCCTTTCATCATGTCCATCCCACAAGCAAAGGTGAACTCACCTTCCTTCTCGGGAACGAAGGCAACGGCCGTGTCCTTTTTCAACGCCAGGTCCTGTTTCACGTTCATGTCAGGAATCACCACTTGAGCGGTGCACTCAGAATCGTCCTCGCGAAAAAACAAGAGTCGCACGGGCCGGCCTTTCTTCAGAACAATTCGATCGGGCGAATACTCGCCCTTGACGGTCACTCTGATTTCCTGCGGCGCAGGACTCTTGGCTGCCTCAGGCGCCTTGTTCGCGCAGCGGGCTAACAACATCACGAGGAAGCTAACCACCACGACGGCGCTGAATCGCATTTGACATGTCATAGAACAGGCTCCCAAAAGCAGCTCTTGAAGCGCAAGGCGAATCTGCGTATCCGCGCTATTTCTTCTGCTGGTTCATCCATTCCTGGATTTGAGCCAGATCGTCCAGAACTTTCTTCTGCCGACGCGCGATGCTCATGACATAAGCGAACAACAAAAGCCAAACCACCGTGTATGAAGCAAATAGAAAACTCATGCAACCCCCCTGAATTGTGATTGGCGCTGCAGGGACTCCACCGCCTCCTGAGCTCGCTCCAAGTCCTGACGCATCTTCCACAGGTAGAAATAGAGCAGTGTGAATGCGAGAAACGACACCGCCACCACCCAGCCCATCCTCGGGTCCAGGCCGGAGCCTTCGCCCCCACCGATAACCGGTTGTGGATGCTGTGTGCGCCACACGCGGTTGGAAACGTAGATAATTGGGACGTCCACTGCGCCTAGCACGCCAAATACCGCCGAGAGACGGGCTCGTTGTTCGGGTGATTCAACCAGCCTGCGCAACATCAAATATCCCCAATAGATCAGCCAGAGGACGAAAAACGATGTCAGTCGCGGGTCCCAGGTCCACCAGATACCCCAGACCGGCTTAGCCCACAGCATGCCTGTCAGGAGCCCGATGGTCGCAAACACCAGGCCCACCTCGGCGGCAGCACTGGCCTTAATGTCGAGTTCGCGCTCGCGCTGAATCAGAAAACGTACGCTGTAGATGAAGACACAGAAGATCGCGAGAAAATTCACCCAGTGGGATGCAAAATGAAAGTAGAAAATACGCTGCACTGCGCCCATCGTCATTTCGGTAGGGGCGTACATGAAGATGGCGTACAACGACACTAGCATTGTGACGCATGTCGCCCATGCAAGCAGATTCCGATTCACAAAAGCCTCCGCCAATAGTCAATGGGTACTGCGGTTCCCATTCTCTCGTGAATGAAGACGATCAGGGGAGCCAGAACGTCGTTCCGCAGTCTTTACTGAGCCTCACTCGCGACCGAATCAGTCCTTCCCGCGAACACGGGACTCCAGCAGCTCAACAGGAAGATCTGGATTCCCGCTTTCGCGGGAATGACGGGTCCATTCAGAGTGTTATGCCCTATTCCTCCAAAACATACTCGAACATCATCAACGGCAGTGTAATGAAGATGATATTAAACGCGACCAAAAACTTCACCCAAAAGCCAAGGGCTTCGCCCGGAGGATCCGTGAAGATCGCAGCCGTCGATTCGACAGCCCCGATGATGACGGGCAGTGCGATGGGCAAGAGGAGAATGGGCAGCATCACGTCGCTCATGCGCGTGTTCATGGAAATCGCAGCCAGGATGGTGCCTATCGATGCAAAACCAAGCGTACCCAACAGCGTGATTCCGCACATCCAGCCCAACCGGGGCAACAGGTTGAAATTGAAAAACAGCGCAAAGCAAAACAGGATCACCGCCTCCACCAACAGCATGAAGCACAGATTCGCGAGCATCTTCCCCAGATAGATTGCTCCCCAACTGATGGGTGCCAGCTTAAGACCCTGCAACCCATCGTTTTCACGCTCACCGGCAAACGCACGATTCATGCCCAGCAAACCGGCGAAGAGGAACGTCATCCAGAGCAGCCCCGGGCCGAACCGTTCCGTCTCCATACTGTCGGGTTCGAACGCGAAATGAAACATCAGGATGACCAGCAGCCCGAAGAGCAGCATGGACGTCAGAGCGTCCTTGGTTCGGAACTCGGTGAGAACATCCTTCCAGAAGATCGCACCGGCTTGCTTAAGAAACGTCACGACGTCGCTCTTTCAAGAATTGTTTGTAGTGGTCCCGAATGTCGGCATCCGTTCCGGTCAGCTCTTCAGCAATCCTTCCGCGGTCCATGAGCGCCCAGCGCCGGGCGCTCTGGAGTCCCTGCTCCAGATCATGGGTGGCCATGAGCACTGTCTTCCCATTGGCTACAAAAGACCGCAACCATTCTCCCAGAAGTTCCGACGCTTCGAGGTCCAGGCCTGTGAAGGGTTCATCGAGTAGCAGGACTTCAGGATCATGCAGCGTTGCGCGAGCAATGGAAAGGCGCTGCTGCATGCCACGCGAGAATCCGTGAACGGGTCTTAGCGCGCACGATTCCAACCCAACCCAACGGAGCCCTTTGTGAATTCGATCCTGGGCATCGCTAAGACCATAAAGCCGAGCGAAGAACTGGAGGTTTTCGAAAGCGGTCAGATTCCTGTAAAGATAGCTGCTATGGGCAACGAAGCCCAGTTTTTCTCTTCCCGCCTCGGGATGCCGCAAGACATCGATGCCGCAGACCTCCACCCGGCCTGAGTTCGGCCTGATCAAGCGCGCCACAACACGCAGCAGGGTTGACTTGCCAGCTCCGTTGCGCCCGAGAAACACCAGAAACTGGCCAGGCTGGAGGGTCAGGTCGACTCCCTGAAGGGCACTCGTGCGGCCAAACCATTTCTCAACCTTATCGAGACGAACCACGGGGACAACAACCACGGAAGCACGCTCCTGATAGTTCCGACCGGTGGCGACGCAGAACATCACGCCACTCTCTTCTCGAGATCTTCCTACCTCGGGATCAACCTCGGCGTTTCCGCGCCGGCGCGGCTTGCATCTTGGATGCAGTGGCCTGTCGCGAGGCCGACTTCTGGCGGATGGCAAACAGAATCGCCGCTGCGAACACGATTCCGAAGCCGGTCAGGATGACAATCTTGTTCTCGATCACGCGATTTGACAAGCGCACAACCTTGGGTTGAGGTTGATCATGGTCGTGGCCGTCACCGGGCCCGTGCTCTCCTTCTTCAGACACGACCGGCGCATCGCCGGCCACGTTGAACTGAAGAGCAGGGGCCTTTGCAGTCGGAGTCAGATGGTAAATGGCTGCCTGTGTGCGCGAGTCAGAGCCGGCTGGCTGGATGGCCTGCCCGGACACCCGCAAGGCGGCCGGCAGAATCAGCACCTTGGTTGGTCCGGTGGGATAGAACAAGCGGTGGCTGAAATCACGCTGGTTCGAAGGGTAATTCACTTTGTACGAAACGCGAATCTCGTTCATCCCAGGCTTCATCGGATAGCTGATGTAATAACCCCCTTCCGGTCGCGGCGCGGGCTCTTGTGGCAACGGAATGCCTGCCAGGCCCACGACCGAAACAGACAATTCACTCAACAACTCGCGTGCGGGCGTGTCAAAGGAGAACGTACCGTCCGTCCTGGCCAGGGTCTTCTTGGGTGAGGAAGTGTTGTCGACCAGATATTGCTGCTGGACGTAAAGGAGGTTGCCGCTGGCTTGGGCGAGCATCAGGGGCAACGAGACTTCCACGCCCGCCAACGATGAAGTCGTCTCATAAATCGTAACGGTGACGGGCTGGCTCAGGTCCTGATCGGGTGTTACGGAAAGGTTGTAGTTCACCCCCTGGTGGATGGCTCGCAACAACCAGTGTGGCGATGAAGCACCTGCCACGAGCGTGAAACGAAACGACCCATCGGCCGCGGAAACGACCTCCGCGTTCTTGTTCATACCCTCCCCGAGCGTCAACAGCTCAACCTTCTGCTGTGCGACCGGACGATTGGTGGTGCCATTCACCACGCGTCCCTGCAAGATGCGCTGAGCCAGCGCGTTCGAGGGAGTGAGCCAAAGAAACTGAAGCAGCGTGGCTGCCAGGAGGATCTGAGTCTGCCGTCGCCCGGGTTCAGTTCGAGTAGCTGGATGAACGACTGGTCGCCTTCGGCCGGTCTTCCGACCTGCCCATCGATGAGTTTTCACGGATTGAGGGAATCGAAACAGGTGGGACTGATTAGTTAAATTCATTCACAGGGGTCGGCAAACCGAAAACATTCGCCACCTACTTTCTGGATTTCTTGTCGCTCTTGAGAACAGCGACGACTTGTGGTTCGCCGGTCTTCTGCAACACCTCTGGTTTAATCTGCTCAATTTCGCGCATGAGGGTGAACGCTTGTTGCTCGTAGTCACTCCGCAGCCCTTGATAATCTTCGTCGGAGAGTTTGCCCATCTTGTATTCAAAGTCGAGGTCCTTGATGTTTTCGTAGACCGTTTCTTTCTTGCGGAGCAGGCGTTTCAATGAAGTCTGTGAGCCCTCCAGATCTCCGAAAAACGGCGTGCCACCTACCAAGAGCGGGCGAAAGATGAAAAACAGTGTGCCCGCGGTTAACAATGCGCAAACGATGATGAGTCCAGTCATATCAGGTCCTGTGAGTCAATCAGGCTGGCATTACAAGACCAGCCCCCATTGGGGTTGCTCCGCCAAGCAATCACCCAAGGTCCTCTAGCTCCTTCTCCAGCCTATCGCGGTACGCATCGGGCATGGCACCAGTCTGTGACACCGCAGCCAGCTTCGGCTTTCGCTGTGTCCAAGCCTTGATGACGAAGAAAACCAGAATTAGCCCACAGCTCAGGACCGCGAACGGCGTAACCCAAGCCGTTTTCGGCGGCGCGCTCAGGATGTTCTGGCCATACTTCGCAACGAATGCCTCGATAATCTGCTGCTGACTCTTGCCCTCTTTGAGATGGCCTTGAATTTCTTCACGCAGTGGTATGGCCGAGCCGCAACCAAACATGTCGCAGGCTGAAAGCTGATGGTTGCACCTGCATTGGCAGACAAACGGTTCCGATGCCTTCTTCACCTCCAGCGGGAAAACTTGAGCGACTAGCGTAGATGGCCAGATTGCTACTGCAAGGCAGAGCAACGCCTTCGCAGCTCCGCTACCTGGAAGTCGTGAATTTTTTTCTGCCCACCTACTTAGCTTCATTAGTTCGTCCCTATGCCTTTGCCAGCTCTTCGGCTTCAACCGGAGCTGCAACCTTCTGCATCGCTTTCTCGTGCCGGTCAGGAGTCAAACAAACCACCGTCCCCAGCATGAACACTAGGCCGCCAATCCAAATCCAGGCGACCAGGGGATTCAGGAAAACGTGCATGACAGCCCTCGAAGTGGATGGCGTGAAGCCAGACAGCACGACGTAAAGGTCCTCTTTGAGGCTCGACCGCAGGGCGACTTCGGTTGTCGGCTCCTCCTTTGCCTTGTAAAAGCGCCTTTCCGGCAGCAGTGTGTCGATAAGTTTGCCATTTTGATAGACCTTCATCACTGCAACTGCTGAAGCGTAGTTGGGATTGTCCTTGTTGGTAACTTTCTCAAGGATCAGAGAATAGCTGCCAATCTCAACGCTTTCACCGGGTCCCATTTCCTTCTGAACGTCCCGATTGAACCCGGCTCCTGCGAAACCGACGAACAGAAACACCATGGCAACGTGGACGATATAGCCGCCGTAGCGCCGCGTGTTCCGGAACGTTAGGATCCACAGGGCTTGCAGATAACTTTCGCCCTGCCGTCGACGGGCGTTAGCCCCACGATGGAACTCGGCCACGATCGTCGCCATTACAAACACACAGAGAATGAGGCAAACCATCGAATAAAAGTGTCGCATGCCGAAGGCGAAAAAGACCGCGCCAGTCATCAGCGCGGCGATGGTCGGCATCGTGAAGTTTCGCTTCAGGCTCTGCATGGAAGTCTTCCGCCAGGCCAAGAGCGGCCCGACGCCTGTCAGGAAAAGAAGAAACAGCCCGATGGGAATGTTTACCTTGTTATAGAACGGAGCGCTGACGGTCCGCTTCTCGTTCTGCAAATATTCCGTGATGATGGGGAAGATGGTCCCCCACAGGATGGCAAACATCGACGCCAGCAAGATGAGGTTGTTGAACAGGAAACTGCTTTCGCGTGAAACCACCGAATCGAGCCGGTTTTCGCTCTTCAGCGAATCTAACCGCGTCAAGAGTAGGTAGGCCGAAAGCGAGATCATCAGAAACAGGAAGCTTGAGAAGTAAGGCCCGATGGGCGACTGCGCGAACGAGTGGACTGAAGAAACAATGCCGCTGCGGGTTAAAAAGGTTCCGAAGATACAGAGCAAGAACGTTGAAAGAATCAAGACCATGTTCCACACCTTCATCATGCCTTTGCGCTCCTGCATGATGACGGAATGGAGAAAAGCGGTCGCCGCCAGCCACGGCATGAGCGAGGCATTCTCGACCGGATCCCAACCCCAATATCCACCCCACCCTAGAACGACATAGGCCCATTTGGCGCCCAGTAGGACTCCAACGCCTTGGAAGAGCCACGGCACCATCATCCAGCGGCGTGTCGTGCGGATCCATTCCTCATCAAGGTCACGCGTGATCAGCGCAGCGATTGCAAACGCGAACGGGATGGTGAATCCAACATAGCCTGTGTAGAGAATGGGCGGGTGAATGACCATCGCCCAGTACTGCAGCAGCGCGCTCAGGCCGTTGCCGTCCATGGGCGTAAACGGCGTGGCGACGGCACTACCCGGGCGAATCACGCCGATCATATCGAACGGGTTGGCAACAAAGTTATTCACCAGGAGAAAGAATGTCGTAACCATCGAGATAACACCCACGACGTACGGCATCAAGTTCCGGTTCTTCTTGAGATTCATGAGGACTGTTGTCAGCGAAAACAAGCTGAGAATCCAGCACCAGAAAACCAGCGAGCCTTCCTGCCCACCCCACAAGGCGCCAAATTTGTAGAACCAAGGCATTGCCCGGTTGCTGTTGGCGGCCACATACTGCAGGTTGAAGTTGTCGTTCAGCAGTTGGTACCAGAGGCTGAAGACCGTCAAAGTCACCATGCCACAAACGGCCATTACGGACCGTTCTGCCGTCTCCACCAGTCTGCGATTGCCCAGCCTTCCGCCAACGAGCGATGCAACAATGGCATAGCAGGAAAGACAAAAGGCAAACAGCATGCAAAACTGACCGAAGTCGCTGACAAGGGCTAACATAGCTGAAGATCCCCGTTAGACTTGATGTGGGCCAACCGCGGAAGGTATGATGCCGAGTTGTTCCTACCAGTTTTCCACTGCAACGATCAAAGAACGATCTAGCTCTTCTCCTGCTTCACGTTGTAGGTAGCTTCGTACTTCGAGGCGCACTTGGCTTGAATCTTCGAAGCTTGGAACTCGCCTGAACGGGACAGATGACCTTCAGCCATCGCTTGAGCGCCGTCCTTGAACGTGTCGGGCAACAGATCTTTTCCAACATAGTTGACAGAGATGACGTCACCCTTTTGTTCCAACTTGAACTTCACGTTGCCCGGCGAGTGCACTATGCTGTCCGCTACGACATTTCCCGCGACCCGCAAGCGTTTGTCGTAGGCATCGTCCTTCATCTGCTTCAGCTCATCCACTGTCTTGTAATAGGCCAGGCTCTCGTCGAAGCCGCTGAACCCCAGCCAGGCAATCGAAGCCACGATAATAAGGCTGCCAGCCAGGAACTTAACTTTTCTCTTATCCATAAGAAACACCCCCTGCGCCACATAAAGAAGTCAAACCCATGAACCACTTGATTCTAGCACTGCCGGCAGAAATCATCTACTGAAAGGAACAGTGCCTGCCAGGATAGGGGCTGTCTGAAAGTGCTTCAATCACAAGTGGGTTACCAAGGTGGCCTCGAATGGTGGACAGGCTGGAAGCGTGCGGAGAAATCCCAGTGACCTCAGTGTGACCGCAGCACATGCTGACGCTCGCGCGGCCTTGTTGTGTTCTCAGGGCTCTGATGTGGGTCCTGCTCGTCTCCATTGTTGCAAGTAATCCTGCCAACAGTGGTATTCTTTGCAAGCCTAGCTCACGACCCAATCCATCAACCGCCGGCAGGCCAACCTGCCCCATCCTTTAGGAACATGCTCATGAACAAACTGAAACGAGTGCTCTTAGTTGGTGGTTTCCTTGGATTTCCAGTCCTGGCGGTATCTCATCTGACAGGCGACGAGGTGGTGTCAGAACTGATTCGCGTGGAGGGCCGAGTTCCGGTCTCGATGCGCGATGGCGTGAAGCTGTACGCCGACATCTATAGGCCGCGGCGGGAAGGAAAGTTCCCAGTGTTGGTAATTCGCACCCCATACGGTGTCCAGCGGGACGGAATGCAGGAACCAAGGATTCGTTTTGCGCAACGAGGCTATGCCGTTGTCATCCAGGACACACGGGGACGCTACGAGTCGGAAGGGAAGTGGGACCCTTTTCGGAGCGAGGGGGAGGATGGCTACGACACCATCCAATGGGCTGCCCAGCAACCCTGGTCGAACGGTAAGGTCGGCACGCAGGGCGGATCGTATTTGGGGCACGTGCAGTGGCGAGCTGCCAGCCAGGCGCCTCCCAACCTGGTTACCGCCTTCCCGGCCGTTGCGTCCACCAGCATCTATCACAACTGGGCTTACTTTGGCGGCGCGTTCCGCCTGTCCTTCAACTATGGCTGGGGAGTTGTCCGGATGCCTCAGCGCATCATGCTCCCCCAATTCTGGCACGACGCCGCTTTCGCCCCTGAAGAGTGGCGCTACCAGAACATTCTGTGGCACCTACCCTTGGGATCCGGAGATCGAGTGTCTGCAAACCAAACTGTGCAGCACTACCGCGATTGGGTGAAGCATCAAAGCTACGACTTGTATTGGAAGGCTATCAGTGACGAGGAAAAATTCTCAAGCGTCAAGGTTCCTGTTCACACGCACGGTGGCTGGTTCGACATTTTTCTGGCGGGCACGTTGAACGGATTTACGGGAATGCGAACTCAAGGTGGTTCGGAACTGGCCAGGCGGGAAAGCAAGATGACCGTGGGACCTTGGGGGCACGGTCCCAGCCAGAAGTTTGGTGATGTGGACTTCGGACCTACCGCGATGCGATCTCTGTCTGACCGCGAGGCCCTGTGGTACAACCACTATTTGAAAGGAGAGGCGAACGGCATTGAGCAAGAACCCCCGGTTGAGATCTTCTACATGGGGATCAATCAGTGGCGTCATGAGAAGGACTGGCCTATTCCGGGAACAAAGTATACGGAGTTCTATCTTTCGAGCGGCGGCAAGTCAAATACGGCCCGCGGCGATGGCCGGCTGAGTCAGGACAAGTCGATCTGCGCCCCCTCAGATCAGTACCTGTACGACCCGAACCAACCGGTTCCAACGCTGGGTGGCAATAACTGCTGTGGAACACCGACCCTGGCAGGACCCCGGGATCAGCGGCCAGTTGAATTACGCCACGATGTCCTGGTATACACGAGCGACATCCTTAAGCAGCCTTTGGCGATCGCCGGGCCTGTGAAGATGAAGCTGCATGCGGCCACCGATGGCCCCGATACAGACTTCGTTGCCAAGCTTGTTGACGTGCATCCCGACGGCTTTGCGATGAATGTGGCGGAAGGGATTCTGCGGGCGCGGTTCCGAAAAGGTCTTGACCAGATGGAACTGCTCAAAGCTGGGCAGCCCTACGAGTTCGTGATCGACATGGCGGGCACTGCCAATGTTTTCCTGCCCGGCCATCGCATCCGAGTCGACATTACCAGCAGTCATTTTCCCCAGTTTGACCGGAATCCCAACACGGGTGAGGATCTCGGCGCTTCTGACAAAGTGAGGATCGCGCGCCAAACCGTGTTTCACTCGGCCGACAAGCCCAGCCACATCCTGATGCCTGTTGTGGACCTGCCAGCGAAGGGGCCACACGACCACGCCGCGAGATAGCAGAATCTTGTGGGTAGATGATCAAGAAATGTTAGCCGCCGAGCAGATTGGGGAGGTGTGTTATGGAGTTGTATGCTACTGCCAAGGGCGGCATCAGTATTGTCCGGCCTCGAGAACGACGGCCCTAGATTCACTGCTGTAGAGCCCGAGTGATCGATTGTGGTGTTGCCCTCGTGCTTGCGCGGTGGAGAGAATTTGAGCTTTTGTCAGTCAGATCCTTTGAGTTCACCCAATAGTTTTTTCTGTTCTGCCAGCACACTGAGTTCCTTATCCAGGGCTTCGAGAACCAGCTTCCTCTCTGCTTCCGCTGCCCCAGATCCTGAAAACAAACCTTCTCCCAATGTGAGCACTTTCGCCTTCAAGACCTCGCTGCGTCGTTCGTCCAGGAGCTTCTGTGCCTTCGCCAGCAGGGGCACTTCTTTGTCCATCAGCGGGCGAATCTGTGCCTGAACTTCCTCGAAACGCTCTTGAGCCTTCGCACGAACCTCGGCGCTCCTCTTCAAAACGGTATCGCTCGCGCCAGCGCGCTCCACGGTTGGGCCCTCAGCCATGACTTGAACGCTCCGGGTAATTGCCCCGACACTCTGGGGCGACGGCGTGGCGCTCGGTCGCTTGGTAGTCGGCTGGAAAAGAATGATCGCTGTGATAATGGCTGCACTAGCGGCCATCACCAACTTCAGCAGCAGCGCAATTTTACGGCGCTGCGGGCAAAACAGGCATTGGGCCGGCTGACTAAACTCGATCATGATGCCATCAGCATAGCAGATCCTGCGGGCAGCGGCTGTGAGTTTGGGTCGATCGCTCCATCAGCAGGCGGTCTAATTTGAAACACACGAGCTACCAAATCCTTGAGATAATTGTGGAAATTCGGGAAACTGCCCTTGGATGAGCCTCGGTGCAACCTGAATTGCAGGCAAGCCAATCAAACCTCTCCGGTGGCTAGGCGCTCCCCGATCCAAGTTGCTGCATGCGCCGTCTTCACTTCTCACAGGTACTGTGTCATGTCTCCCGTCAAGTCCGCAGCACTTGGGTTCACTCTATGCTCCTTTGTATGGTGCTGAGACGGCGCAGGCCGTACTGCCAGGACGAAGCCGGCAGACCTGAAGCTGTTTGCTCCACCGGTCGGCAATCTGCTTACAGCGATTCACCCAGCAACAGGAAGCGGCTTCCGCACCCCTTGTGTGTGTTAGTTACGGTGCTCAGCGTCCTCGCCTTCACGGCTTGGCAGGCCACCAACCTTTTTGCAGCCCCAATCGACAACTATCTGGGAGTGCCGGTTGCCAAGGTGCAGTTCACGTCCGAGGATTTCATTGACGTGACTGCGCTGGAACAGGCAGTAGCGGTGGCCGTCGGCAAGCCACTCGACGCGTCTGACCTGCGACAGAGTATGTCTACCCTGTATCAGACCCGCGAGTTTTCTCAAATCGAAGCAGATGCCACGCTTGGCGATTCCGGATTGGTGATCACCTTCAAGCTGCGGCCGAATTTCTTTTTCGCCGACTTCCGGCTGCGCGGTGATCCCGTGCTGCGCTCGCCCATATCCAGTCTGGTGGCGTTGCCACTTGGCGAGGCTTACACCCCTAAGGCCGTCGAGCAATTGCAGCAAAAAGCCCAAGAGGCTTTGCGGGACGCGGGCTACTATCAAGCGGAGATATTCCCCGACGTACAGTTCTTGTCCAAGGCCAGGTTGGTCACGGTCAACTACATCGTAAACGCCGGGCAGCGCGCCACCATCAGCGGCATTGAAATTACTGGATCGCCCTTGTTGGAACGCAGTGAAGTTCTTCAAACAATCAAGCTTCGCCCCGGGAGTTACTTCGATAGCGAAGCACTCAAAAGAGATCTTGAAAGGCTGCGCAAGCTCTACGCTGATCGTGGGTTTCTAAATGCCACGCTGCGGTTGGACAAGCTGGACTATTCGCAGAGCTCGAACTCCGTCCAGATCCAAATCCAGATTGACTCCGGATCGTTCGTTTACATTGAGCTGACCGGTGGCAAGATCCCGAAGAAGCAGTTGCGTGAATTGATTCCGATCTATGAAGAAGGGAGCATTGATGTAGATCTCATCGAAGAAGGGCGTCGGAACATCGAAGACTATTTTCAGCGTAAGGGATTCTTCGACGTTGCCGTGAGCCGCGAGCTTATCGAGGTGCCCACGGAGAATGCCTATCAGGTGAATTACACGATCGACCGCGGTAAGAAGCAAAAGGTGGTTTCCATTGACTTTGTCGGAGCCACTCATTTCAACCGGAACCAGCTCTTGCAGGCGCTTGCGACACGTGTGGGAGGATTGACCAACAGGGGAACGTTCAGCGAGGAGCTACTCAAGCAGGATGCTGAGAGCATCAAGAACCTATATTCGCGCGACGGGTTCGAGCAAGTCTCTGTCGAATCGAGTTTCAAAAAGGACGACGAGGGTATCAATATCGCCGCCAGTTTCACCATCCAAGAAGGCCCGCGCACGATCGTGTCGGAGGTTGAGATACAGGGTAACAATAGCGTTGCTCGAGAGGAACTGGTTCGCGGCTTGAATCTCATTCCGGGAGGGCCTTTTTCGCAGGCTCTGCTCCAGGAAGATCGGAGGTTGATGGAGTCGCGCTATCTTGAACGCGGCTTTACTGACGCGAAGGTCGACTTCACAACAGAGCGGCCGAAGGAGAATCGCGTCAAGATCGCTTACACGCTATCAGAGGGACAAGCCATCCGGGTTGATGATATCCACGTCATTGGTAGCCAGCAGACTCGCAACAAGGTTGTTACCCGCAACATCACCTTTCACGAGGGTGACCCACTGAGCCAGGAACAACTGCTGACCAGCCAGCAACAACTTTACGGCCTCGGGTTATTCAACCGAGTGGACGTTGTTCCGGTAAACGTCAATCAGAGCGACGCCTACCGTCCTGTCATCATCCGGATGGAAGATAGCAGTCCGATTGTTCTCGGGTATGGCGGCGGCTATCAGGATCGGGAAGGCCCGCGGGGCACCATCGAGATCTCCCATAACAACCTCTTTGGCCTGGCTCGCTCCATCAGTTTTCGCACGCGGGCCAGTTATCGAGAGCAACGTGGCCAGATCACTTATAAGGAGCCGCGGTTGTTCAATCGAAACCTGGATTCATATCTCACGCTGTACGCCGAGAACGCCGACCAGGTGAGCTTCAGCACGACCACCGTGAATGCTGCTCTGCAGATCCTGAAGCGCTTTGGCAAAGTGGATAATTTCTTTGTGCGGTACAATTTCGAAACCGTGGATCTTTCTGATGTCCTGGTAAACCCGCAAGCCACAGGACAGGATCTGGGAACGCTGAAGTTATCCACGTTCTCAACCGCCTGGCTGCGAGACACTCGGGATGATCCCATTGAACCCTCGCGCGGTTTTTTCAATACCCTTAACTTTTCAGTGGCCTCCAAACTGTATGGGTCTGAAGCGAATCTGGTTTCTTTCTTCGGGCAACATCAGAACCATAGGCGGGTGGGCCGAAGCGCTGTTCTGGCCACGTCTCTTCGGTTAGGATTGATTGGACCTTACGGTGTAACGCCTGAAGTTCCAATCAGCGAGAGGTTTTTCGCTGGCGGCTCAACCTCTTTGCGAGGCTTTGACCTGGATCTGGCAGGCCCGCTTGATCCCGTGACGAACAAGCCGCTTGGTGGCAATGCGTTGGTGATCCTCAACGCTGAACTGCGGATTCCAGTCACTGGGAACTTTGCCTTCGCGCCATTCTATGACACCGGTAACGTCTTCGCACGCATCAAAGACATCGGCTTGTCACGTTTCAGCAACACGATTGGTTTCGGCGTGCGTTACAAGACACCGTTTGGACCCCTGAGGGTGGATTTGGGATTTAATCTGTCCCCTCCTGCGGGCCTTCCAACAAGACAGATCTTTTTTACGATCGGCAACCCATTCTGATGAACGCAGAGCTCGAACACCACGCGAAGGGAACGGATTCGGTGCAGTCATTCGGACGAGTCACAAAGGGACACGCGTCTTTTGCGATCAGAGTTCTGGTTCTCGTGGGGGTGTTGTGTCTCGGCTGGCCCGGCGTTTGCACGCATAGGACGGAGGTCATTGATCGTCTGATGGCAGTTGTGAATCGCCAGATCCTTACTCTTGGCGACGTGGAGCAAGAACTTAAGATGCAGGTAGTGGATCCAACTGCCGGGGTTCTGGCCGGAGTCAGTTCGTCGCAACAGGAGAAGATGAGTCAGGAAGTCGTGGTGCAGCGCCTGATAGAGCAGACGCTCATTCGCGAGCAGATCCAGCAGTTTCCTGGTCTCGAAATCGACGACGAACAGGTTGAATCGCAGGTTGCTTCGGTTGAAAAGAGTGTGGGAGGCGCCGAGAAGCTGGCTGAAATGAAGATTGACATTGGGACGCTACGCGACCGGTTGCGATGGCAACTCCAGGTGATGAGGTTCATCGACTACCGGTTTCGCCAATTTGTGGTTGTCGACACCAAGGAGATCGAGTCCTACTATCAGAACCAGTTTTTGCCGGAACTGCAGAAACGCAACGTCGTACCTGCGCCAGAGCTTCCAGACGTGGAGGAACGAATTCGAAAGATTGTGACCGAAGAAAAGCTGAACATCCAAGTCGATGAGTGGCTGGCATCCCTGCGAAAGGATGCCACAATTGAAATTTTTCACTGAATTGGTAGTTGCTGACTGAAAAGCCAATGACTCGCACAAAGAAAATCTTCCTCGGATTAGGAGTGGTCGCGTTGCTGGCGATCGCGGCTGTTTGGCTTGTCCTTACAGGCGAAACCTTCCGAGCGTATGTCCAGCAAGAACTGGTTCTGCGGCTAGAGCAGGTTACCGGCGGAAAGGTTTCGATGCGTTCCTTTGAGATTCAATTCCTTCCACTTCGAGTGATGATCTCTGATCTCCGCATTGCGAAGGAGTCCTCTCCAGAGACGCCCGTTCTTACGATCCGAACGGTTGAAACTTATCCTCATTTTTCCAGTTTTTTGGGAATGCCGAGCCTGGGGGCACTAACTCTGCGCGAGCCGCAACTCCAGGTCGAGGTTGGGCCTGACGGATCGACGAACATCCCTCAGCCACCCAAGTCCTCAGAGGCACAGGACCTGTTCCGGCTCTTAGTTGAGAAGCTCGACGTCGAGAATGGGGTTGTGCGGTACAACCAACGGCAAAAAACCTTCAACACACAACTTGAGCGTATCGTGTTATCGGCCCGGTACCTGCCGCTGGAAGGCCGTTATCAGGGGAGGTTTCGCCACGAGAAAGGGATCCTGCAGGTTGGGCGCAACGTATGGACTTACGGGCTTGACGCGTCTATGAGTCTCAGTCAGCTCCAACTTGATTTCGAACGTCTATTGCTGACTACGGCCCAGTCCAAGGTAGAAGCTAAAGGAGTCGTCAGAGACTTTGGCGATCCCTCTGGAGAATTCACTTATCAAGGAAATGTCAACCTCCTTGAGGCACGCCCGCTGCATCGCCAGCTGCGAGACTTGCGGGGTGCTACTCAGGTTGCCGGCACCTTGAGTTTTTCCGGCGGACAATGGAAGTCGATGGGAACTCTGAGCGGGTCCGGCCTCTCAATGAACACGGTCAGGGTGGAGCGTTTCAGCAGCCAGTTTGAGTTCAGTCCTGGGCTTCTACGGCTCACTGGCACTCAAATGACTGGACTGCATGGCAAAGCGGAAGGTCAGTTCAGTATTGAGTCCCCCTTTGCTGTCCGGCGCTACAAAGCCGATTTCCGATTGGGGAAGATTGGCTTGCTGGATCTTTCGCTGCTTGCCGGCCTTGAGAGAGTGCGTTTCGCCGGCGAACTCAGCGGAACGCTCAAGGCTGCGTGGCTCGACGAAGGGCGGCAGCTCGCGGGCGAGGGGCATCTGAGCATTTCCGAGGCACCCCAAGAGCCCGCCGCGCATGCTATGACCGGCCGAATCCTACCGATTCATGGGGAATTGAATTTTGCACTGTCGCAGTGGAGTTCGCACTTCGATCACAGCTTCATCCGGTTTGGCCAGAGCACGCTTCAGTTTGTAGGGACGATTTCTGCGCGCGAACGTTCCAGTCTCCGTGTTGAGGCGAGATCGGAGGATCTGAGCGACTTTGCCTTTGTGATGCCTGAACTACGAGGGAAGGGCAATCTCCTAGGCGTGGTTGAGGGAACCCAGTCGCAGCCTACTGCGCGCGGCAGTTTCGTTATCGACAACGTGTTCTACCGGAAGTACTCCGCAGATCATGTACAAGGTCAATTCGCCGCTGACAGGAGAGCGATTGATCTGCTGAATGTTGATCTGGTTCGGCAAAATTCGCAGATTAAGGCCTCGGGCAAGGTGTTTCTGGACCCCTCGAGACTCACTCCTACGGGAGACGTTCACCTGCTGGCCGCAATGAAAAACGTTACTATCGAAGATTTATTGGCAGCCGCCGGTCAATCCTATCCGTTGTCCGGCAATATCAGCGGCGACTTCATGGCGACTGGCAAGTACCCGGCGATTGAACTTCAAGGTGTTGCCAATGTTCGGAATGGGAAGGTTTGGGATCAATCCTACGAGCGAGGCCGATTTGAGATTCACTACCAGGAGCCTGTGCTCGACGTGCAAAGCTTGGACGTGCAGATTGGGACCGGACAAATTAAGGGCTCTGCAACGGTGGACCTCGCGGGCGAAACCGTGAGATCGAGCATCGAAGGAACCACCATTCCTTTGGACCAAATTCAATGGTTGCGATCCAGCAATAATCCGATTTCGGGATCGATTCGCAGGTTCACTCTCAGCGCTGAAGGCGCCTACAGGCGGCCTGCACTGGACGGCCAGATCGACATTGCGGACTTGGCGGTTGCCGGAGAGAAGGTTGGTGACTTTCAAACACGGGTCAAGACGGAGAACGAGATTCTGCGATTTCAGTCCCGCTCACTGACGCCCGACATTGATCTGAATGCAGGCGGAACCGTTTATTTGAACGAGAATTTCGACTCTATTGTTCAGCTGACTTTTCGTAATTTTGTTCTGACGCCTTATGTGAAGAAGTTACTGCCGGTGGCTCCAGAAAAGCTTTCGAGCCGTGCAGAAGGGCAGCTTGTCCTGTCGGGGCCCCTGCGGCATCCCGAGAAGCTTGTCGTCAGTGGACGCTTGCAATCCATGCAGATTGATTTTCGCGAGGCCAGACTGCAAGCTGCAAAACCCTTTGACATTGAAGTCCGCGACGAGCGGGTGAACATCAAGAAGGCGGTCTTCACGGGCAAGGGCACAGTCCTGAACCTTGATGGATTGGTGGATATGTCTGCGCAGAAGCGGCTGCAACTTTCCATTCAAGGTGACCTGGATCTGGCGCTGTTGAACGAGTTCTCGAGCAAACTGTCGGCGAGCGGAAATGGAACCGTGAACGCCTCGATTCGTGGAACGTTGTCCGATCCGCATGTCCAGGGTCAGGCGCGGATCACCAATGGACAGTTTAGCTACGCTGATTTCCCCAACTCCTTTTCGCAGGCCAGCGGCAATTTTTTCTTCGATGAGAATCAAGTCAGAATCGACAATTTCAGCGCTGTCAGTGGCGGTGGAAAGGTCGAAGCAGGCGGCGATGTTGTCTTCGGCGGCGAACAGATCAAGCTGATGAATCTTCGTATTCAGGGCCGCGAGGTTCGTATTCGTTATCCGGAAGGCATGCGGAATGTCGTCGATGCAGATTTGACTTTGCGGGGCTCGCAACAGGCTCAACAGCTCTCCGGAAACATTCGGATCGTCAGCGCCTCTTTCCAGAAAGGTTACGACCCGATGACACAGTATCTCGAGAATCGCAGCAGTCAAGTCTCGTGGCCTGGCGCGAAGGAACTGGGCGGAGGCTTGGGTCTGGATCTGAACATTACGGGCGATCGCAACATCAAGCTGGACACGCAATTGATCAAAATGACCTCGCGGGCAGACTTGCGGGTGAAAGGGACGGCGAGCAGCCCGCTGGTTACCGGGAACATCGAGGCCAGCGGTGGCGAGCTGTACTTTCAAGGGGCGCGTTATCGCATTACGCGGGGTCGGCTCGAGTTCGTGAATCCCTTGCGCATCGACCCCCGTATCGATCTCGAAGCCGAAAGCGATCTTCGTGACTACCGGATTGTGTTGACGATCAGTGGCACGGCTGGCAAGTTTCGCGCAGACCTGCGCTCCGATCCGCCGCTGCCGACCATGGACCTTTTCAGCCTGGTGTCTTCGGGTGGAACGGCCGGCGGACGCGGTGGGGCTTCCTACCGTCCCTATGCCACGCAGGGGCGTCAGCAAGACTCCACGGCCGCAGCCTCGGCGCTCCTTTCTGAAGGGCTGTCGATGAAAATGGGCTCAGGGGTGAAAAGGCTCTTCGGGATTGACCGCTTCCGCGTCGATCCGTTCCTGGTGGGCAACGAGCGCGATCCATCGGCACGCGTTACATTTGGACAACAAATCACCAAAGACTTTTCCATTACCTATTCGACCAGCGTATCCTCCAACGAGCAACAGGTCATCCTGATCGAGTATCGGGTGAACGACTCGACCTCAGTTATTGCCTCGCGTGATGCCGAAGGCTCTTTCGGTCTGGATGTCCGCTTCCGCAAGCGCCTGCGGCAGAAGAACCGTTAGTGCTGCCGGCCGCTGGTGAGGTGGGATTGCACAGATTCTCTTACAACAGGCATTCCTGGAGATCTGGCGAGTTTTCCAGACGGGATTGATTGCGGTACCGGGGCTGCTCGCGTGGGGCGCCCGCGGCGCTGTTTTCCAGGTATTCCATCAGGCGCTCTCGAGAGCCCTCAAAATAGGATTGCAGCAGTTCGGCCAAAGCTTCTTGGCGAGACAGTTCCAATGAAAGCGAAGGCGCGTAAACATACGCCTTGCCTTGCTTTGTTCGAGTCACGGCGCCCTTCCTTGACAGACGGTCAAGCAGGGTGAGGACAGTCGTGTAGGCAAGCGGTCGGAGAGGCTGCAAGCTCTCCTGCACATCAGAGACAGTTTGAGCCTTGTGCAGCCAAATGGCTTTCATGCACTCCAGTTCCAACCGGCTCAGTTCCTGCGGTCCGCGGCACTGTCTCGCGCCAGCAGGAGCTGGGTGAGGCAAAACCTCAATCGCCTTTCGGGCTGTCTTGGCCATTTCGTTTGAACCCCTTGAAGAGCGGCCGGCCAAACATCGTGTTGTAGCTGGTCCAACTTCCTTCGACGTTTGGATCGGTGCGCAAAATCATTTGCATCGCCTCAACCTTGCTGTCCAGGTTGTCGAGACAATGGAGGATCAGCGCTTCCGGAAACATCGGCAGCTTCGGGCTGCCAAATTCATGCTCACCATGATGGGAGATGATGAGGTGTTGGATCAAGGTCTTGAGTTCGCGCGGAAAGTCTTCGATCTGAGAGATCTTCTCGTTGACAATTTCCAGCTCAAGAATCATGTGCCCCAAAAGCTGCCCTTCATTCGTATAACTGAAGCTGCGGGTATAGGCCAGTTCCTGGGTTTTTCCAATGTCGTGAACGACTGCGCCCGTCAGTAGAAGATCCAAGTCAATTCCCTGGTAATTCTGCACCACCAACTGGCAAAGCTTGCAAAGAGAAAGTGTATGCTCGAGCAGCCCGCCTAGCCAGGCATGGTGGAGTGATTTGGCTGCGGGTGCCTGCTTGAATTGAGCCGCGAATTCCTCATCCATAAGCAAACTCATCAGCAGCTCCCGCAGCGGCCGCGTTTCGATTGCGTCCACAATGCCGAGCAGTTCTTCAAACATCACTTCCACGTCTTTGGCCGTTTTGGGGAAGTAGTCGGCAAAGTCCACCTCTCCGTCCTGGCAGGGGCGGAGCTTGTGAATCGTGAGCTGGGGGCGATTGCGATAGATCTGAACCAGGCCTTTCACTTTGATGAAATCATCACGATCGAAAGTCGATTCGACCTCTTCGACGTTGTCCCACATTTTGGCGTCCAATTCGCCGCTGCGGTCGCCCAGAGTCAACGCCAGGAAAGGCTCTCCCGTCTTCTTTGATTTAACCTCCTTGGATTTCACCAGGAACGTGGTTGTGATGGCTTGATTTGCCTGGAGGTCGGCAACGAAGAGATCTTTCATAGCGGGCTTTTTTGGGAGACGGGGCTAGAATTCACCCAGTTGAATGCTTCGGCGGCATGATAATGGGAATGGCTTGGGGCGCGCAAGCTAAAGGCCGAAACTCCTACGGCCCAGTCAAAGTGGATCAACGGTTCCGCGACACCCATTTCCTATTGGTTATTGGCGATTTCATGTTGGCTATTAGAAGTTAAGAAATGCGGCCCACACGGAAGAGCGCGGATTGCCGGAGTGGGCAAGGCGGACGGAAGCTTGTACTATGCAGGAGCGGCTTCGACGGACACCGGGAACCGAATCCAGTATTCGGCACACGGAGCAATGGCCCAAATGGGAAGAAAGTCGCTACAACAGCCGGCTGCAGCCACTACAGATTGGATTGGGGCAGAGCGCAACAGTGACGACCAATGGCTTGACCACCACCAACTCCAATCGCCTGTTGCTGGGCTACGACTTCGCTGGGTGGCACAGACATCGCGCATTGTGCGATGTCTGTGATTCCTGAACCTGAGCTCCCTTGCCGGATCCACTTCAAATACTCGGGCAACGAATGTAGCTGGTCAACATGATCGGGTGCCGAGTTTCCAGCGTAGCCAATCAACAAGAACATCCCAGCTCTGACTTCGCTGAGCTGTTGTGTCTGCATCGGCCCCCAACGGAGCAAAGCGCGGCGGCGCAATCCGAGTTGGGCGACCAGATAGTCGGCAGTTTCGGTGGTGCTGGCAAAGGTTCCGGGAAAAATCTCAGAGTGAGTGAGGACCATTTGCTTTCTGCCGGCGACTGCATCTCGGGCGAACCGCACAAAGACTTCCAGCTTGTCGGTTTCAAGCAGTGACTCCTGCGGCCCGGGCTTGCCGTTCACATAGCCGGTATGCATGCCGTCGATAATGAGTACTGCCGCCACTCTGGCGTACGATTCGGGCGATTTGAGAATCTCGCGAATGGCGCCGGCTCCGGCACTCCATGAGGTTAGAACCAGCGGACTGACTCGCGTTGTGTGTCGGGTTTCGATCTCATGAACGAGTTTTCCGAAGCGCTGAGGATCGGCGAAGGCATCGGCGTATCTGCCCGAACCCGCTCCAATTTGTATTGAAAGCACCGCCCGGTGGCCGTCCTTCGCGGATGCAACTTCGGGAAGCCAGGTGCCACCGTGAAAATGGATGAATAAAGGTAGCGTCGCTTTGAATTTCAGTTGGGTCGGAAGAAACAGGGTACCGAGTTCGAAGGTCTCGCGGCGCCCTGGTGGCGTCTCTTGCTTCAGCCTCGGATGAGCCCTCGTGTGTTCCACCATTGGCGATGGGTTTTGGGGTTGCTGAGCGTCCAGGTTAGATGGGAGCGAAAGCCATAAGTGGGCAGATAACCAGAGTGCGATGATGGGGCCTCGCGAGCACGACAAGGCGTGTTTCTGCTTCAAAGATTTGGAGGGCATCGGGTTTCTCACTTTGAACAAGAGGCGAACCAGGTTGGACAAGATGCTGCAAGAGAACTGCGGGTCGAGAGCCTTTGGTTTGACAGAGGGCATCTTCCAAGGGATACTACCGCTCCTTCACGCCAATCATTCCTCGTAGAGGGTGTCCATTGCAAACAAACACAACGAAAGCCAAGCTACACGCGGGTGAAATGGTTTTAGGATGCTTTGTCCGTTATCCTGATGCCAGCTTGATTGAGGTCTTGGGGTATTTGGGCTGGGACTTTCTAGTTTTTGACGGGGAACACGGAACGCTGGAACCGCGCGACTGCGAAAACTTGTGCCGGGCCGCTGAACTGCGTGGCGTGACCTCGATCGTGCGCGTAACGACGAATCTCGCCCCAGTGATTTTGAGGTATCTGGATACAGGAGCTCAAGGAGCGTTGGTCCCGTGGATCAACTCGGCGGATGAAGCTGAGCGCGCCGTGCGTGCCGTCAAGTATTTCCCGCGCGGCAATCGCGGGCTCGCTGGGGTGCGGGCTTCGGACTTTGGTCAAGCAGGGCCTTTGAGCGACTACATTGTAAAGGCAAATGCTGAAACGCTTGTGGTGCTGCAAGTGGAATCGGCTGACGCCGTGGAACAGTTGCCGAGGATCCTCGAAGTGGAAGACGTGGATGTTGTTTTTATTGGCCCCAACGACCTCTCAAACTCGCTGGGTTATGCCGGCCAGTTGGACCACCCCAAGGTGAAGCCGGTGCTGGATCGCGCGGTGGACCTCATTCTTGGTTCAAAGCGGTCCTTGGGTATTATGGTTAGCAATCTGGACGCCGCCAAACACTGGAAGCAGCGCGGCGCCCGCTTTATCAGTATTACCCTCGACAACATCACCGGCCCCGCCATTCGGGCTTACCTGAGCGCGGTTCGATCGTCCTAGGCCCTTGCTGGCAAGTGTCTAGCCGAGGCCGACTGACGCGAGCCATTCCGATTCGACTTTTCCCGTTAGCTCGTAAAATCAGAACTCAAACAGCACTACCCTGATTGGATACTGCAATTGGAATCCTCCAACGCCCGTTGCAAGTTGGGAGTCTTGACCTGTCAAGTTCTTGGACCCGCCTGAGTAGAGTTCTTTTCGAGTCTTAAAGTGATTTGCCACTAGGGTCGAAAACTGAAATGATTCCAAATGTTTCGGAGGTCCCGATGATTCGCACAGTAATGCTGACACCTTTGCTTATCCTAATGACAGCTTTGGCTGGATCGCGGACGGGTGTCGCGCAAGAGAAACTCAGCGCGCCAAACGCCAAGCCCGATTTGAGTGTGGATGACGCCCGCATGATCGTCAAAGACATCCCCACCGTGGACATTCGAGCGACGCTTGGCGCCTGGAGGCTTTCGGAAACCGAGTTGGGGCAATTGCGGCAGTGGTCAGGGGTTCTGGTGGAAAAGCCAGGGACCACCGAATTTCTGGCAAAATGGAGTGATCTGATCCGGCAGGCTCATGCGAGAACGCCACAGATCAAGGAAACCAACCTAACGCCATTAATCCGTATGGTAATGCTGGCAGCCTACGAAGAGGCGCAGAAGCACCAGACGACCAGCTCCGCTTCGGCCCCAAGCGAAGTCTACAAGCAACTTCAAGAGCAGATTCGGGCGAATCTTACCGAAGCCCGGCAGTTGCAGTCGCTTATGGGTTCAGACCGCAGGGATCCTCTGTCTGGGTCTCGAATCTCACTGCCGGCCCACCAAAGAACTTTGCGCAAATGCGATGTCGTCGGACAACCCAAGAAAATGGAGTGTAAAGATGTGTTGATTTCAGCTTCCTATGAACTCGGCGACTACATTTCTGTTTCTGAGGCGCAGCTAATAAATGCAGAAGAGGAAGCCAAGCGCGGAGGTGGTGCGGCGGACAGCGGCCAGGAGAAGCGCCGCCAAATCCTGTATGCGCTTTCTGATGTGGCGAAGGTAATGCATGATTCGGCAACTGCGGTTCTGCGCAAGACTGGCAAGTAATGAGAAATTCTTGATGCCTCAGAATCTGGGGCATGGTTGAGTGCTTGGGACCTCACAGGAGTGGATGATGCCAATCTACGAATACCATTGTTTGGAATGCGGCGTGAAATTCGAGAAGATCGTCTCGTTGAATACTCATTCGATGAATTGTGAGAAGTGCGGCAGTTCACGAGTTGAGAAGTTGTTTTCTGCGTTTGCCGTACAAGCTGGGGGTTCCGAATCCTTTGAAGCAGCCTCTGGCGGATGCGGTACCTGCGGCGCGCCTCGCCCAGGCATGTGTCGTGAGATGAATTGAAGTGTCGGGAAGTCCTGCCTCATCAGACTACATGTCAAAATCCAACTAGTTCGTTTTCGTCCTCTTGGGGGTGTGTCTGTTTCCCCTGCTTCTGATTTTCATTTCGCTCGCCTTGACACAGGTATTCTTCCCTCAGGCTGCTCCAACTTCCACCCTGCCTGCCCGTCTTGCTTTACAACCGACGAGAATTTTCCCCGGCGATGTGCTCCGCGCTGATCTCGAGGTCGAAAAATCAGTTCAAACCGTGAACGCTGTTTTGGGCAGGCAGGTAGTTGCCTTTCCACGGCCAGTGGGAGGTGCCCAATGGTCAGGCTTGGCTGGAATCGACCTCGAAGCAGAACCCGGCCGGTACGCTCTGAAAGCGACGGTTACATTTGTCGACGGCCAGACGATTGAATTGGAGCAGGCGTTTCAGGTCTTGCCAAAGACGTTTCCTGTCCAGCGGATTCAGGTTGAAGAAAAGTATGTCACGCCGGACCCGACAGCACAGAAGCGTGCGGAAGAGGAATCCAAGAAACTGAAAGCCATCTGGCAAATGTCCACTCCTCAAAAACTTTGGCAAGGCAGTTTTCTCTCGCCTGTAGCGAGCCAACTGACGAGTGGTTTTGGAAGGCGGCGCATTGTGAACAATCAGCCTGGCAGTCCGCATTCTGGTGTGGACCTGAAAGCGACAACGGGCACACCGATCAAAGCAGCCAATGCCGGCCAGGTTGTTCTGGCAGAGGATCTGTATTTCAGCGGCAATACCGTAGTGCTTGACCATGGTCTCGGACTCTATACGCTTTACGCTCATTGCTCTACGATGGCGGTGAGTCTGGGTGATGCCGTGACACGAGGCCAGGTGATTGCCAAAGTGGGCGCCACCGGACGCGTGACCGGACCTCACCTGCACTGGGCTTGTCGCTTGAATGATGCGCGCGTCAATCCCCTTAAATTGACTGCGGTCTGGATGGCAGAAGAGCCGCCAGCCAATAGTCGGATTCAGAGTCGCCGCGGAGTTCAAGGCAAATGAAGCAACGGGTTCTTCGCTTGGGATGAGTGCGCATTTGCGTCCAGAAGAGTAAGGCGAGTTCTTGCGAAATATCAGCCTGATTCTCAGAGTGAAATGGCGGTTGGCCATCCGGCTGCTCCGGGACAATTTGTTTGATGCTTTTGTGCTGGCTCCCATCATCCTCTATGGGGCGCTTCTTGCGGTGGGTCCTCAGGTGCAGCACCTCCTGGGTGCTCTAGCCAGCCATCCGTTCTGGAATTTCCTGGGCCCTCAACAGGTCGGTCTTCTTTTGCTGGCTGCCAAGTTACTGCTTTCGTGGCGCAGGCTTATTGAGGCTCTGGCACCGCAGACCTCGCCGGATTCCTATTTGCTCTCGCTACCGATTCGATGTATTGAGCGCTACTCCGCTGTTTTGCTGCTTCGCTGCCTGAGCAATCTAGTTTTCCTTCTCGGCCTCGGTCTGTTCCTCAACCTGGTTCACGGTGATGGGAACGCTCTTCGCTGGCTGTTTCTCGTCGTGATGATCGCGAGCGGTGTTGAGGTTGGACTCGGTCTTTTGAGGGTCGAAGTGCTGCCAAGGATCGCACAGGCGCTGTCCTTGAGGCTCCATTCTTTGCCAACACGCCGGCGGGGCATTGTTTCTCGCGTCGGCCTCGTGATGCGGATGGCCCTGCGGCGCCATCTGCCAGAAGGCCTTCAGGCGCTCGTAGTGCGGGATGTCTTGCTGACCCTGCGTTTCTTCTCTTTCGGTGTGGTATTGCACTTCCTGGGAGCCTTGTTGTGTCTGGCAGTCATGATTAATTTGTTGCCCGAAGTGCGAGAAGACGCCAGAGCCGTGCAGGTAGTGACAGGGATGACCACGGCATTTGGCGTGGCGTGCCTGGCGTTGCTGACTCCGCGCCTCTTGAAGTTTCAACTCCCGTACTGGTGGTTGGAGCGTTCGACTGCAATGACAGCCGATTTCATCTGGCGCGCCAAGATCTGGCATGCAAATGTCATTTCGTTCGTATTCCCGTTGCTCGTCGTTTCAGTGCGAATCTCCATGCTTCCAACGTCCCCTGCACAGGCAGGTCTGGTGCTTGTCGAACAAGCGCTGACGGGCATTTTGGTAGCGTCATTTGCAGGCGCCTTGATTTTTGAGACCCACCAGCAACCTTGGCTCGGCGCCCTGTTTTCAGGTTTGGGAGCGACCGCCTTTGCCTTGATCATGGTCCTGGTGCACTGGGCTATTTTTTTTGTGATTTTTCCTTACCTCATGCGCCAGTTTGAAGAACGCGGCGAGGGTCGGATCCATTTCTTGTTATCCACGCATGATACAAATTAGCCATGTCGAAAAGCGTTACGGGGACCTTGTGGCCGTGGATGATGTCTCGCTTGAGCTTGGCGGCGAAATCTTTGCGTTGCTGGGTCGCAACGGAGCGGGCAAGTCCACTTTGTTCAAAATGTTAGTTGGGATCTTCCCTCCTGACAAAGGGCACATCGCGGTGTTTGGCCACGACGTGCGCCGCAACGCGCTGGCTGCCAGGCAGGAAGTCGGATACCTACCCGAAAATCTAAATTTGTATCCCCGTTTGACCATTCACGAATTTTTGCTGTTCCTCGCGGGCGTTCGTAACATGGAAAGCCGGAATGCCGATAGTTCGGAGGGAGCGATTCAGGAGCTTCTGCAATATTTTGGTCTGTGGGATCGCAAACACATGCTTATTCGTGAATGTTCTTTGGGGATGCTGAAGCGGGTGGGTTTGATGGGAGCGTTGCTGGGTCCGCAACGACTGATTGTGCTGGATGAGCCCCTGAACGGCCTCGATGTCGAGAACATCCGACTGCTGCGGCATCGTCTGCGCGAGTTGCGGGAACAAGGCAAGACCATTCTGATGGCCTCGCACATTCTGAGTTTCGTCGAAGAGTTGAGCGACCGGGTAGGGATCATCCACCAGGGTCGGATCAAAGCCATTGGTACGGTACAGGAGATCAAAACGTTGGCAGGGGATGGAAGACTAAGCCTTGAGGAGTGCTTTTTCCGGCTAACCACATAGCGCTGATCGGCCTCGCAGCCTGGGGTTCAGGATTTCCCTCAAGCCATCGCCCAGGAAGTTGAAAGCCAGTACGGCCAGCATTGTTGCCGCGCCCGGAAACAGGATCAGGTGGGGAGCGTCGAACAGATGGCTGCGCCCGTCATTGAGCATTGCGCCCCAGCTCGGCAGGGGCGGCGGTACACCAAGCCCCAGAAAACTGAGCGACGCTTCCGCCAGGATTGCGCCCGCCATGCCGATGCTGGCTTGAACCAAGACCGGTTGGATGATGTTTGGAACCAGGTGCCTCAGGATGATGTGCGCATCGGAAGCTCCCAGCGAGCGAGCCGCTTTGACGAAATCCAACTCTCTGACTTTGAGAATCTGACCCCGAACCAGTCGTGCGTAACCCACCCAGCCAACCGCAACCAGAGCGAGAATTAGCTTTTCCAGACCTGGTCCCCAGAACGCAACCAGCGCAATAGCCAGCAAGATTCCAGGGAAAGCCAGCAGAACGTCGACCACTCGCATCAACACCTCGTCAAACCAACCCCCGTAGTAACCTGCCAGAGAACCGGCGAGAAGGCCCAGGAGCGACGAAACCAACACCACGGAAAATCCTACCAGCATGGAGATGCGCGTTCCGTGGGCAACACGCGAGAAGATGTCGCGACCTAATTCGTCCGTGCCAAACCAATGCGCGGCCGAAGGTGGCTGCAAGCGAAGGGGCAGATTCTGGCTTTCGAAGGCAAACGGAGCCACAACGGGAGCGAGCACAGCGGTGCAAATGAGGAGGCCCCCAACCAACGCCCCAAACAGCGCCAGGCGGTTGGTGCCGATCTCCTGGAGCAAGGTGGGAGCGTTCATTGGTACTTGATCCTGGGATCGAGCAGACCGTAAGCCAGATCGGTCAGAAGGTTCACGATCACATAGGTACAGGCGATCACCAGGAGGCAACCTTGAACCAACGGATAGTCACGTGAGTTGATGGCCTGAACCGTAAGACGTCCAATGCCGGGCCAGGCGAAAATGGTCTCAGTGATGATGGCACCGGCCAGCAGTGTGCCAAACTGCAAGCCCAAGACAGTCACCACTGGGATGAGGCTGTTCTTGAGCGCATGCTTGAGCAACACCCTGGTTTCTGAAAGACCTTTGGCCCGGGCTGTCTTTATGTACTCTTCCTGTAACTCTTCGATCATGCCTGCCCTTACCATGCGCGTCAGGATCGCCGACAGAGAGGCACCCAGCGTGACCGCAGGTAAAATGAAATGCGCCGGTCCCGCACGGCCTGATACCGGCAGCCAGCCCAGCATGATGGAGAATAGGATGATGGCGATTGGTCCGGACACGAAGTTCGGCAGCGAAATTCCGAGCAGCGTTACTGAGGTCAATGTTCGGTCGAGCCAACCTCCAGGTTTTCTGGCTGCCAAGACGCCCGTTGGCATGGCCAACAGGGCTCCAAAAGCCAGACTAAGCATGGCCAGCTGTAGCGTGGCTGGGAAGCGGCTGAGAATGATTTGAGCGACAGGTTCCCCAAAGCGAAAGGAAACGCCCAAGTTGCCGGACAAGAGGTCCGTCAAATATCGTCCATACTGGGTTAAAACTGGCTGGTCGAGTCCGAGCTTTTGACGGAGCTGCTCAACATCGGCTGCTTGAGCTCCTTCCCCCAACATGATTTGAACGGGATCGCCAGGAACCAGATGGATGAATGAAAAAACGAGGGTAACAACACCCAGCAGAACCGGAAGAGTCAACAGCAGGCGCCTGAGGATAAAGCTACGCATAGCGAGGGCATCAGGCCGGGCCGCCAGAGGTTGTAGGGAGGGAGGGCGTTGACGGTGGTCGCATCCGAAGATTTTCGGCAAGCTGATTGGCAAGCCCACTGGGTAAAGCAACCATAAGGTTCTTAAAACTCTCAACGGACTCCGTGGTCAACTGCTGGAAGTCTTGCCCCGCATTCACAATCTCGGCCCATTCGTGTTCACTGGTGGAACGCCGATCCAGAACTCGGTGGATTCGGGTGAGCAAATAACCGCTTGTGATTTTCACTCCGGTCGCGATGATGCGCAGTTTGAGGCGGAATCGCTGTTTGGCAGAAACGACTATCTGGTGCAGCATCTGGTTGAGTACTGCCAGATTGTTCATTTCTGCGATGTGAAATTGGGACGGCAGCAAGGGGCTGACGGGCGCCATGGCGCTCACCATTCGGGAAAACTTCATCATCTCCTTCAACAGGCCAAGCAGACCCGGGGTGAATTCTTGAATCACCGCGCCGCCGATTCTAAGAAACCTGAGCGCTTCCTCTATGTCGCCCAACTGCTTAATTTCTTTGGCTTCGCTCATCGTCATCCGGATGAGCTTGGTGTTGTTCTCGAGGCCCGATTTTGTATCTTCGTACCACTCTGCCTTTTCACCCTTCAGCAAGTCCTCCCAGTCCGAGCGGACCTTTCTTTCATTGCGCCGGGCCAGAATCAAGAGAACGGCCCATCCTAGAATCAGCAGTAAGGCGGGTATGATCAACCGAATCATTCTTCAAATATACCTTGGCCCAAATCAGCAGAGCAATCACAAAGAACGAGGAATTCAGGCGGCTTATCAACGCTCTGGCCGGGTCGCCGAATGCAACCGCGGCGGCGAATCCAAGGGCCAGCGGGAACTGCGAAAATAGAAACCCGATCAGAAGGAGCTTGTGTCGCTCATCAATGTGAAGCCGATAAAACAGGATGGAGCCCGTGAACACGAAGAACAGGAAGCAATTCGCTTGCATGACCTTCGCGTGAACATCAAATGGCACGGCACCCCACCAGGACCCCTTTTCAGTGGGAATCAGCCACAAGTACAGAAATAAGCCAAAAACAGCCAGTGCCATAAATCCATAATTGGAACGTTTCACCTGGGGATAGAAGCGAAAAACGCGGTGGTTAAATTCTATCAGTACAGCGGTTTTCAGGGCGTCCAAGGCAAATTCCTTAACGACGTAGAACGATCGGCTTAACCCAGCGTCTTTGATGAGATAGGAAAGGCCGAGTGATGAGGCTAGTGAAACGACCAAGTAGATGAAAAAGGAGTGGCTCAGTTCGCGGTTCCGCTTTCGAAGACCCAAAAGGACAAGAAAGAACTGCGTGACCAGTCCTGCCAGCAACAAGCCATCCCTGAGAGTTTCCATCATGAGCGGTTTGACAGGAATTCCCTCTGACTCCGGGAAGTCCAGTATAGACTTCGAACTCCTCGCGGAAAAAGTAGAAACTCCAACGGGTGCAAAGATCCGGGCAAGGAAGCTCAACTTCTCTTGCCCGGTGCCTCAATATCGGGCGCCGTTCTGGAGTGACGTCGTCGCCCGAGATCGTGACCAACAGACTCTTTGACCGCTACTAAGCAATCCTGGTAGAAGGTGGAATCTCCTCTGGGCCATCGGCTACAAGAACAGCAGATGGCGGGATCTCTTCGGGACCATCAGCAACCAGGACAGCAGCGGGTGGAATCTCCTCTGGACCATCGGCTACAAGAACAGCAGATGGCGGGATCTCTTCCGGACCATCAGCAACCAGGACAGCAGCGGGTGGGATTTCCTCTGGGCCATCTGCTACGAGAACTGCAGAGGGTGGGATCTCTTCGGGACCATCAGCAACCAGGACAGC
>Ga0187893_10002595_pt1 | contig 39277 bp, 27 predicted proteins | sample MA1701074metaG_FD_139574 | JGI IMG/M metagenome (GOLD analysis project Ga0187893, IMG submission 139574) | White microbial mat communities from a basaltic lava cave in the Kipuka Kanohina Cave System on the Island of Hawaii, USA - MA170107-4 metaG ...
GGCAACCATCTGTTTCAGGATCTGCGGGTTCTTGCCAGAAAAATCAGGAATGGCCTTCCACTCCGAAATGGCAAAAAAGGTCAACCCAGTCCGCAGCGACTCGATTAGAGCTTCCTTTTCGCTCGCAAACTCCTTGCCCAGTTGGGGCAACGTTGTCACGCCGTTTTCCTTGGCAATAAAGTAGCGGACAGACTCCTGTGGGCCTTCAACTTTGACCTGTCTGCGCTTATTAATGACTTCAAGATTGCCCCGTGGTTGGGGCTCACTGCTTTTGGTTGCAGCCTCAGCGATCGCGGTCATGCGCACACCTCCTCGGAAATGAGTGGAGGGTAAATCCAGGTTCTGAACGCGTCAAATCAGTACGTCGGTATTTTGGAACGAAGTGGGAGGGAAACTACGTTGTCGGGAGAGGAGTAGGGAACAGAATTCCAGTGAGTTGAGTGGCAAACCAGTGCCGGATTGGAAGAGTTCTCAGATTGGCCTGAGGCTGTCCTCGACAGTTATCGATGACGGGTCAGTTTCCAGTTTCGCCGTTTAACAATACGTCACTTGGTTTTGGTGAACGCTAGCGACTACTAGCGACTAATCCGAAGCGAGTCAGACTCGACCTGGCCACAAGCGAGCGACCCCCACCACTGTCGCCCTAAAGATCAATCGGGCCCCAACGTTGGTCACGCAACCGTTAGGAACTCCGAATTGGCATGCTGTGATTGGGCGGTTCCTACCGCTGCTTTCGAGGAGAAACTATGTTTTTGTCCAAGATCGCAAACTTGTGGGTCGAAAGAGGCGGGTCGCTCGTACACTTCCACACCAATCAAGTATTCATTCAGTTGATCCTCTTGTCCCTCAAGCGCTTTCTCAACAACGAAGCTCAAAAAACGCTCTAGCCGCTTGGAATGGCTGAGGCTCCGGCTGGTGATCAGCTTCTGCAACTGCTCTCGCACCAGCGCAGACGAGAGCGCCGGCTCAACAGGCGTCGAGTGCTTCAACTTTGGGCGTTGGCGATTTGACTCTTGCTTTTCGCTCTACCTTACCTGTCAAGGTGAAACTCCCGTTCAAATTCGGGTGACTTCACCCCGGGTGGGGTAACACCTCACCTATTTAACTATGCGCCTCTTGGGTGAAATCAGTGTGAATCAAATCGAGAACTCCCAATTCGTCCAACTGTTTCCCTGCCCAGGATTCGCAACAGCTCTCGGATTTTTCAACGCACGCAGAGTGCCGTTTCCCTCGAAGCGTCGTCCTACCTGTCCGTCTAAAACACGAACCTCGCCGCAAACTGGATCGCTCGCGGTCCACCTGTGCCAAAGACCTGAGCAGCGCGCGCGCTTGGGAGGCCATAGTTCGGCTGGTTGAGCACCCCGCTGAATCCGGTCAGGTTGGCGATATTAAAGAGATTAAAGACCTCTCCAATGAGCGAGAGGCGCACGCGCTCGCTCATGCTGATCGTCTTGGTCAAGCGCACGTCCTGAGTCAGAAAGGTGTCGCCATTGAAGAACCCCTCCGGCAACGTAATCGGAGTGATGATCTGGTTAAAAGGGGTGCGCGGGCGGACAATCGTGATTGTGCCGTCGGGATTGGTCGCACGGCGCGTGCGCGCTTCGACGTCGGCGTTGTATTGCGAAACCAGTCCCTGCAGCCCCGAAGCACTCAGTCCCTGGCCTAAGCTGTTTTCCTGCGTCGCCCCTGGAAGAAGTGTCGTGCTGAGTCCGTCGCCGTCCAGATCGAGACCACTGAGAAGCGTGTTCAGTGGCGGCGTGCTGTAGGTCTGTGATATCAGAGCAAGCGTCCACGAGTTCATCAAGCCACGCAAAAGCTTCGATTCGCCCCGGTACTCCGGCGGCGTCCACACTCCGCTGAGGGTCAGCCGGTGCCGGCGATGACCGCTGATATTTCCGTATGACAGGCGATGGTCATCATAGTCTGTGAATCCGTTCTCCCAGATGAAGCCGGTGTTCATGGCCAGGGCGTAACCCAGCGTGAACTGGAGCCCCGATGAATATCGCTTCTCTAGCTTGAGGTGCAGCCCCTGGTAACGATAGTTGGCCCCGCTTTCAAAAATGTTGATTGGGCCAGTGGAGCAATTGTCATTGGGGTTGAGAGCATTCGTCTGCGCCAGGGTGCAGAGGGGAATGACGGGGTCGCGGACAAAGGACACGACTCCACTATTGGGGTCTACACCCGTTACCCTGGGACGACTAAACCGGTTGCGGTCGATGATGAAGACACCCTGCAACGGTCCGACATGCAAATAACGCCGCATCACATAGTCGGCGGTCAACACAAGGTTGGGTTTCAGCTCGCGCTGCACGCCGGCATTCACATGGATGCTGTAGCCGGTCGTGGCGTCTGCGTCCACGATCTGGTCTCCCTGCTTGATCACTTCAATCCCGCGCACCGATAGATCACTACCGTCGCCAAAACGACCGGCGAGGTTGGATCGCAGGCTGGGAAGCAGCGGCATCAGATCAGCTCCAGTAAAAATGGTTGGAGTGCTGGTAAAGGTGAGCCCGGTCACCGAGCCATCGACGAGGACGCGTCCGCTGCCTGAGGGGCCGATAAAGGCTCGGTCGCGGGCTTTCCACAAGAGATTTGCCTCGTCGCGATAGATGCCGGCTCCGCCACGAATCACCGTCCGCCCGTTCTTGCCAGGCGCCCAGGCCAGGCCGAAATTTGGGTCGAAGTTGTTGGTATCCCGGCGCGGCGGTCGCAAGGTCCCGCCCAGCAGGGGCGCAAGATAGGATGGATAGTCCAGATCATGGTGGAAAAGGTTAGTCTCATACGAATAGGCCAGCCCGCAACTCAAGGTCAGACCGGGCAGCGCCTGCCATGCGTCTTGAAAGTAGGAGCGCAACCGGTCGTTCCGCGACACGTCGTCGAAGTTGTAGCGACCCGGCAAGCTCGGATCTCCGATTCCAGTCGTGAAGCTGCGCATCGGCAACTGAAGGATTTCAGCCAGGGTCGGTGGTGGAGCACTGGGATCTTTCAGGCTCGCCGGCAAAGCATCGTAGAGCGGCCGCAGCGCCGGGGTCTGGAGGTTCGTCGGCCCCCAAAGGATGACCTGAGCCGGTTCCTGGAAAGCCAAGGCCGCTTTCCAATACAAGTGTTCCCACTCTCCGCCAAAGCGCAGGCGGTGCTGCCCTTTTTGCCAGGACACATTGTCGGTGATCTGATAGGTACGTTCCCAGCGAGCAAAAGGCGAGTTCATCTGGTTTCCGATACGAAACTGCGGAGCGTCAAAGACCAGGATGTTCGCGCCGCCCACGCCCACACAGGCAATGGGGTCCTGGCACGTACTCCGTGAGGCCGGGTCGATGTCGCCACCCAGATAACTGTGAGAGAAGCGCAGGTCATTTACGAGTCGCGGCGTGACCACGGAGATCACACCGCCCTGGAGCTGGAACGCCTTGTGCTGGAGCGACTGCCAGTTGGAAGGCATCCCAACGGCGCCGGCCGGGGCAAACGTGTCATTCCTGTCAACGCTGACGCGCAAGAACGCCTGATGCCGGTCGCTTGCTTGTCCGTCAATCCGGAGGTTGAACTGGTCCGAGTCCAATGGATTGGGATGAATCACGTCCGACTTGGAAAAGATCGGATGATTATTTGTGATGGCGAAGACGGCATCCTGATTGTTGTGTTCGTAGTTGGCGAACCAGAACAGTCGGTCGCGCTTGAGAGGGCCACCCAGATTGAAGCCAGACTGCCTTCGAGCAAAGAACGGCTCAGGATTGAACGAATTGCGCCTCAAGCCCGGGTAAGCGCCTAGATTGTGATCCCGGTAGAAGAAAAACGCGGAACCATGCAAGTCGTTTGAGCCGCGCCGACTCACAATGTTGATGGCGCCTGAACCGGTCAAACCCGTTGCAGGATCGAGGTTGAACGTCGAAGCCTGAAACTCCTGCACGGACTCTTGCGAAAATCCCTGTGTCGTTCCTCCGGTTAGGCGGTCGGTAATTGTCGAGCCGTCTACCGAGATGCGCGTTTGCGAAAAGTAGGCTCCGCCGATGAGTAGCTGCTGATAGTTGTTCCCGGCCCCTCCTGGATTGGGAACGGAAAGGACATGGATGCCGGGTTCCAGCTGTGCGAGCTCCAGAAAGCTTCGGCCATTAAGTGGCAGATTTTCGACTTGCAACCGGCTGACACGACCATCCACTTTGTATTCGGTGGTATTCACTCCGGAAACATCTGTCCTTACGTCTATTCGCTGTGCCGAGCCCTCCACTTTCAACTCTAGGTTAGCAGTCCGACGATCGCCGACCAGGAGGGTGAGCTGTTTCCAAGTGTTTTCAAAGCCCGGGCTGGAAACCCCGATTTCGTAGATCCCCGGTTCCAGGGCTTCAATCCGAAAGGCGCCCTCCGCTGTCGTCGTCACCTTGCGGGTCAGGCCTGTCCCTATCCGCCGAACGGTAACCTCCGCGCCCACAACAACCCCGCCTGAAGGATCTGTGACCGATCCATGGATGGCTGCGGCCGGAACTTGTGCCAGAGCCGTTCCCAAGGCGGCCATCAGCCCGATCCATCCAATGAGTACGCCTAACACGAGGTGCGCCCGGTCGGGTCTACTGATAATTGCCGAACATAGGGAGATCCACTCACCATCCCGATCCCCCCTCCCATGAGGCCCATGAGGAGAGGGCACCAAAGGCGGAGTCAGGGATAGTTCCAATCGCAGAAACGCACAAACACGTGTCACGATAGTTGCAAACAATCGCAAGACAACGCAGTGAGGTGACGGTATCATCTTGCGACGAAGCCCGATACACCCCGGCACCGTCGTTTCAGCGAAAAGAGCATTTCGCGGCATTGCCAGCTTGTTCCGACCAACCTGATTCAAACGTGTGTGGTGAGTTGAGTTAAGTTAAGTCGAGTGCTATCTTCGTCCTCGTCCCAGCGTTGGCGAAGGATGCGCTGGCAACAGTTAGTCTCTTTCCGCGGTCTGTGCCTAAGCGTCAAGAAGAGGAACAAAGGCCCCGTGTGACTCAAAAGACATGAGCACACCTGGCGAGCCTATGCTCTCATTCGCTGAAGGCGAAACTCGTTTTTTGATTTTAGTGCATTTTCGAAGACCGAGGAACTGGCAAACCGAAGCGTGGAAGATCGTCCCGACTCATAAACGGACTCAACCCACCCGGTACTCGGCCTCCACCGCAATGAAGGTTGCGTTCAAAACTGCGAGAGTACTATATCACGGAGGGCGGGACTATCCCTTCCGCTTAGTTTCGGGGATCACCTGTAAAAATAGGCAGTTACGTTCCGGACCTCACCGGACTTCAATTAGACTTGATTCTCTGACTGTTTGAACCTTGATAACCCTATCCCGCCATCTTAGAGCGTAGAAGTCCATGCCCGATCCAAAAAACTCGCCACGGGCTTCGATCTGTCGAATCCGGCCCGCAACGATCTGTGCGATTTTCCTTTCGCTGTTCTTCATGCTGCTTCAGCTACCGCTGACAGTTGACGCCCAGCCGGCAACAAAACGAGTCCTGATTCTTACCTCATCGGATCCCTATCACCCGGGATTCTCGGTTCTCACTAAGGCAATAATAACTGTTATCAGAAGCTGGCGGTCGGCCCGCGTTGAATTCCTCTATGAACTTCAAGAGAGCCTGAAAGTGCCCCCGAAAGACCCGGCTGAAGATGCAAAGACGCTCGCCTACCTCAGGCAAAAGTACGACGGGCAGAAAATCGACCTGATGCTGCTCCTGGTAGCGCCTCGCTTCAGAGCGCTTTTAAGGGACAATCCGGAAGTTTTCAAAGACGTTCCAAAAGTTGTTTACGACTTTGAAGAGGAGCGAGATCCAACTCTGCGTGAGTTGGGACCTCACGTCACCGGGATTTGGGCCAAAGTGGACTTGACTGACACGCTCGACGTCGCTTTCAACTGCCATCCAGGCGTAGGAAAAGTCCTGGTGGCTGCGGGGAATGGGAATCCAGACCAAATGTTACTGCAGCAGGCTCAGAGCGAATTCCGAAAATATGAGGGTAAGGCTACATTTGTTTACTTGACGAATTTGACGCTCGACGAGATGAAGAGCAAGTTGGCGGGCCTGCCAAAGGACTGCTTCGTCATCTTTCTGACTTTTAGTGCCGACCGATACGGCAACAGGTACGCCGGGCCCGATTCGATTGCTGCAGTTGCCCCGGCATCAGGGGCGCCAGTCTATGGAATCTCAGACCGGTACCTGGGGTTGGGAATAGTTGGCGGCAGCCTGGTGGACTTTCCCTCAATCGGTAAACGCATCGGCGATGTGACTCTCCGAATTCTCTCGGGTGAAAAGGCGGGGGACATTCCGTCAGAAACAGTGCCTAACGTCGCGATATTTGACTGGCGTGAACTTCAACGATGGGGAATCAATGAGCGCAACCTGCCGCAAGGCAGTCTCATACAATTCAAGGAACCCTCACTTTGGGAAGCATATAAGTGGTATATCATCGGGCTCATTGCAGCGGTGTTGATCGAGGCGATGATGATCGCAGGATTGTTATTCCTGCGTGCCCGTAGCCGGCGGGCGGAGGCTGAAAACGCGCGTCTTGCCTGTCTGACCGACGAAGCGCACAGGAAACTGGGTGAGTTAGTCTCGAACGTTCCCGGAATCGTCTGGGAAAGACGCCTGGATGCCACTACGAAAGAGCTGCGAACAACTTTCATTAGTGATTACTTGCAGAAGATGCTTGGCTACACGCCGGAAGAATGGCTAATGCAACCAGCCGGCTTCGAACTGCAGCTCATTCCCGCAGAAGATCGCGAAAGGGTAACACGCGACTACGAAACCGTCGTTGCCACCGGCAAGGATGGTTTCACTCAATTTCGCTGGAAGACAAAGGATGGCGGCGTTGTCTGGGTTGAGTCTCATCTGAGTGCCATTCTGGATCAGAACGGACGGGTGACCGGAATTCGCAGCGTTACTCTCGACGTCAGCGGCCGAAAGGAGGCTGAAGAGACCCTTCGCGAAACTGAGGAAAAGAGCAGCGCTATTGTGGCAGCTATTCCGGATAGTATTTTCTTGCAGACATCGGATGGCGTTTTTCTAGACTATCACGCCACAAACGCGCCCGGCCTGTTCGGGACACCGGAAGAATTCTTGGGAAAGAACATGCGCGAGGTACTGCCTCAGGCATTGGCAGCAGATTTTCAGAGAAGCTTTCAGTTAGCCTCAGAAACTCATGTTCCGCAAATCGTGGAATGCAAGCTTGGCGTCAGTGAGGGAGAAAAATGGATTGAAGCTCGAATCGTCCGCACTGGGGACAAGTTTCTCAGCGTCGTCCGTGATATCACTGAGCGAAAGGAGGCCGAGAGAGCGCTTCACCAGGCTAATGTCGAGCTGAGCAAGTTGAAAAATCAGTTGGAAGCGGAGAACATCTATCTTCAGGAGGAGCTGCGACAGGATCAGGCATTTGGCGACATCATCGGGCAAAGTGCGGCGATCAAGTACGTGCTATACAAGGTCAGTCAGGTCGCCCAAATGGATACAACGGTCCTGATACTCGGCGAGACTGGGACCGGAAAAGAACTGGTCGCGCGCGCGATTCATGACGCCAGCCAACGCAAGGATCGGCCACTGATAAAAGTGAACTGCGCGGCACTGTCGCCGACTCTGATCGAAACCGAGCTGTTCGGGCACGAGAAGGGAGCCTTTACTGGAGCTGCAGCCCGCAAAGTAGGGCGATTCGAGCTGGCGGACACTGGTACGCTTCTCCTGGACGAGATCGGCGAGCTGCCCATGGACTTGCAGGGGAAGTTGCTCCGAGTGCTCCAGGAGGGTGAATTTGAGCGAGTCGGCAGCAGCACGACCAACAAAGTGGACGTCCGAATCATCGCTTCTACGAATAAGGAATTGAAATTGGAAGTGAACCAAGGCAGGTTCCGTGAAGATCTCTGGTATCGATTGAACGTGTTCCCAATCACAACTCCTCCGCTCCGTGATCGCCGCGATGACATTCCCATTCTGACAGACAATTTTGCAAGACAATTTTCCCGCAAGTTCGGAAAACAGATTGCGGCGGTTTCACCCAACACTATGACCGAGTTGTGCAGATATTCATGGCCCGGTAATGTTCGAGAGCTTGCCAACGTTATTGAACGTGCCGTGATCAACTCCCGAGGGAGGGTTCTCGAATTGCAGGACGACTTTTCGAGACTGGAAGCGGAGACATTAGCCGACTCCGTCAAGACACTTGAAGCGATGGAGAGAGACTACATCATCAAGATTCTGGAAGATCTGAGTTGGAGAATTGACGGACCCCGGGGGGCCGCCCGTGTTCTGGCAATCAACCCCAGCACCCTTCGCACTCGAATGGCCAAACTTGGAATCCAGAAGCCAACCGCAAATCGTTCTGCAGCACCATACTGAATATCGAGTCCCTCCCTCGATGCTGGGACCGCTTCTCCTCAACCAGCGCATCCTTCCAGCAGGAATCCCTCCTGATGTTTCCTCGGTATTCCGAGGATTCGCGGTTTCCCACCGAATTGAAGCGCCAACAGGTTCAACCATTCTCCAGTCCCCGAGGCTGACTAACTAATTGTCTCCGAAAATCTTAAGCGATCCAAACGAGCAGTGGTGTCTTTCCGGCATCAACTTTGCTTATCTGTCCGGAAGGCAGCGTCAGTCATTGCAGGGTCGAAGATCCAGGCTACAGGCTAGAGTTGCAAGCCGAGGGCATTGCGGTGAACGAAAAAGAAGCGGCGCGCGAGCTCATCAGTGTCATAAAGATCTCCGCGCGTCCCGAGAAGCGCCAGGAACTCTTCCTGACGATTTCATCCCTTCTTGATTCAATCAGGGGCGAAGACGGTTGTCGAGGCTACCGGTTCTATGGAGAGGCCGGCGAACAAGACTCCTTCCTGCTAGTCGGCGAGTGGAACACAAGATTCGACTGGTACCGCCACTTGAACTCAGAACGGTTTGCGGTCCTGCGGGGTTCCATTCAGCTTCTCAGCGTAGAGAAAGATCTAATTTTCGACCTGTGGTCGCGAGTCGAAGGAATCGAGTTGTTCTCAACCAGGGGGTCAACAACGAAGGAGCATAGTCAACATGGCTCAGCTGAAAGAGAGCGTTTCCGTGAATAATCAAACGGCCGAAAACCAAATTGATCCTTGCTCATTGCGCGACTCAATGCTGGACGGAGACCGTGAGCAAAGAGATCGGGGATCTTTCGTTGATCACTACCCGTCTGGAGATGCGTCCGTTCATCCTTGCGAGATTCGCGATGTTGAAGGACCCTCTCCTCAATTTGGCTACACTCGCAGTGGGCAAGATCAAGACGTTCTTCGAGACTTCACGATTCGCCTGATCAATGCACAGGAAGAAGAGCGTAGCTGGGTTGCCCGCGAGCTGCATGACGACCTGAATCAAAGGATGGCGTTGTTGTCGATCAGGTTGGGGCAGATCGTAGAGATGATACACGGTCCCTCCATAATTCGGAGAGATCTTCAAGTCGTGCAACGAGACGCACAGGAGATCAGTGCTGATATACACCGTCTTTGTTACAAGCTTCATCCTTCAAAGCTTGTCCATCTCGGTTTGGGCGCTGCAATCGGAGGCTTGTGTCAGGAAATCAATGCGACCGGTAAGCCGGCCGTCAAGTTCCACCAAGAGGGGTCTCTCCTCAACCTGCCGAAGGACGTGACCCTCTGCGTCTTTCGCATTACCCAGGAGTCCTTGCAAAACTGTGCAAAATACAGCGGCGCCAAATTGGCCCGCGTCACGCTCGTAAACACGGGCAAAGCAGTTGGATTGTCTGTCTCGGATGACGGCTGCGGTTTTGAATTGAAGCCAGAAGTGATGGAACGCGGCCTTGGCTTCACCAGCATGCGAGAGCGCGTGCGAGTCGTGGGAGGAATAATCGCGATTCGCTCTCAGCCCGCGCGCGGCACGTCCATTGAAGTCTCCATTCCATTGAGCGGCGACTGTTTTGACTAGGAACGAAACCCAGGCGAGCTTCGCTCCATGCAGAAGACAAACTCGGCCAACACAGTAAAACGGTGGGCAGTAATCTTGGCAGGCGGTGACGGCACTCGTCTGCAGCCGCTGACACGACTGATCTCGGGTGACGATCGACCAAAGCAATTCTGTTCCTTGTTTGGGGGCCCGACACTCCTGGAGCTGACAAAGAACCGCCTCGGCCTTTTGCTGCCGGCGGAGCAAACGATAACGATCGTAACCCGATCGCATGAGCGTTTCTATAAACCTCTCCTCGGCTCGCAATCCAGCCGTCAGTTGGTCGTTCAGCCGAACAACAAAGGGACGGCGGCCGCAATCATCCTCGGCTTGCTGCGAGTTACTCACCTGTCGCCTGACGCGGCCGTCGCGTTTTTCCCTTCAGACCACTACATCAGCAACGATGTGCGGTTTATGTTGCATGTCGACGCGGCGTTCTCGCAGGCGAAGCGGCACGCGAACATGATCGTTCTGCTTGGAATGAAGCCGGCGAGCCCCGAGGTCGAGTACGGCTGGATCGAGCCGGAATCACCATTTTCCGATGAGCATTCTCGCGCCGTCTCCTCTGTGCGCAGGTTTTGGGAGAAGCCCTCGAAAGCAAACGCGCGGAAGCTGATGCGCCAAGGGTGCCTGTGGAGCAGCTTTGTGATGGTCGGGAGGGCAGACGCGTTCCTTCAGTTAATTCGACTAGCGCTTCCAGAATTGTATCAGTCCCTTTTCAGGGTCGCTGTCACTTTGGAAACGGCGGACCAGGCGCGAGCACTTAGTGAGGTTTATTCTCGTATTCCAGCCTCAAACTTTTCCACCGAGGTACTCGCCTTGTGGCCCGACCGACTGCTGGTCAGGCAGGTGTCCGACGTCGGCTGGAGCGACCTTGGTGAACCTTCGCGAGCGTTGTCGGCAATTCGACGAAACCGGTCTGACGTTCGTGCCGCCAGGGCCTACGGAAGGGTTGCTGCCACCGGCGCAGATACGCAGCGGTAGAGCCGGGTTCTTATGCGAGATGAGTTGCATCATGGCGAGCGCAGATAGAAGGCAAACCCCTACACGGAGAAATGAAATGTCTGACGAACTAAGAAGGAGCCGTAACAAAGACGCCAATGCGACCGCCGAACGTCGGCGCCTGCTAGACGCAGATCAGCAGAAGGTGCCCTGGAAAAAGTGGGGACCGTACCTCAGCGAGCGGCAATGGGGCACCGTTCGCGAGGACTACAGCGACAACGGCAATGCCTGGGACTATTTCAGTCATGACCAGGCGCGGTCGCGTGCTTACCGCTGGGGAGAAGATGGGCTGGCGGGACTCTCTGACGACAAGCAACTTCTCTGCTTTGCGCTGGCCCTGTGGAACGGCCAGGATCCCATTCTCAAAGAGCGGCTGTTCGGCTTGACCAACAGCGAGGCCAACCATGGCGAGGACGTGAAGGAGTACTACTTCTATCTCGACTCGACGCCGACCCACTCCTACATGAAATATCTATACAAATATCCCCAGGCGGCCTTCCCATACGCGAACCTGGTCGATACCAACCGGAGCCGCGGCCGTCATGACTTCGAGTACGAGTTGATCGACACAGGAGTTTTTGATGAGAATCGCTACTTCGACGTGTTCGTGGAATACGCCAAGGCGGCCGCTGAAGACATTCTTGTGCAGATCACGGTTTGCAACCGCGGACCTGAAGCGGCAACACTCCATGTGCTGCCGACCGTGTGGTTCCGCAATGTCTGGTCATGGGAGGAAGGTGCTCCCCGTCCCGAGCTTCGTCAGGAGGGCGACAGTGCAATCACCGCCTCACATCCTGATCTCGGACAGCGGTTCTTCTACGCCGAGAGCGCAAACGCGCTGCTTTTCACGGAAAATGAAACGAACAACGAGCGCCTGTTCCGCAGTCCGAACCGCACGCCCTATGTCAAGGATGGCGTGAACAACTACATCGTCCACGGCCGTCGGGATGCGGTGAATCCTGAAAAGAAGGGCACCAAGGCGTCGGCTCATTGTGAAGTCACAGTTGAGGCTGGCGGGTCGAAGACCCTTCGTTTGCGGCTGACCGATGTTGCCTTTGCCGGCGTGACCTCGGCCAAGAAAGGGCAGATCGGCCCGTTCGGAAGCGTTTTTGACAACTTGATGGAAGCTCGCAGGAAGGAAGCTGACGAGTTCTATGCATCGGTCATCCCCTCCGTGCTGAATGCGGACCAGGCGAACGTGATGCGGCAGGCGCTGGCTGGCATGATGTGGACCAAGCAGTTCTACAACTACGATGTGGACAAATGGCTGGAAGAGCGCGGTTCTGACCCCTTTAAGCCGCAGCGACGAGCCCCGCGTAATGAGGGCTGGCACCATATGTACAATGCCGACATCATCTCGATGCCGGACAAGTGGGAGTACCCCTGGTATGCAGCGTGGGACCTCGCGTTTCACGTTCTGGCGCTGACGCTGGTAGACGAGGACTTTGGCAAGCAGCAGCTGGACCTGATGGTGCAGGGACAGTACCTGCACCCCAGTGGGCAACTTCCCGCCTACGAATGGAATTTCGGTGATGTCAATCCGCCGGTGCACGCCTGGTCGACGATCTTCACCTATCGTCTGCAGCAAGCCCAGCGAGGCAAGGGAGACGTGGAGTGGCTGGAGCATGTCTTCCAAAAGCTGCTCCTGAACTTTACCTGGTGGGTGAATCGCAAGGACCGCTCCGGCAGAAACGTGTTTGAAGGGGGCTTCCTGGGACTGGACAATATCGGAGTGTTCGACCGCAGTGCCCCCTTGCCGACCGGAGGCTACCTGGAACAGGCTGACGGCACGGCCTGGATGGCCCTCTTCTGCCAGAACATGCTGGAGATTGCTGCGGAACTGGCGGTGGAGAGACCGGCCTACGTGGCGATGGGCCGCAAGTTTGTGGAGCATTTCCTGTGGATCGCCTCCTCGATGGTGCATGCCGGCGAAGACGTCGGCATGTGGGATGAAGAGGACGGGTTCTTTTACGACGTGCTGCGACTGCCTGATGGTTCCGCCCACCGGTTGAAGGTTCGTTCCATGGTCGGTTTGCTTCCCCTGTGTGCCGTCACGGTCTTTGAAGGAGGAGGCGTTTGGAGCGACACGGCAGCCGCCGAGCGTCTGCACAGGTTCCTCAACTCCCGTCCAGAACTGAGAGCTTACATCCATGACCCTTTGAAGGTCGGCTGCGGGGGCCGGAGACTCGCTGCGATCTTGAGTGCAGGCAAGCTGCGGCGGGTGCTGAAAGTCATGCTCGACGAAAACGAGTTCTTTAGTCCTTATGGGCTTCGAGCGCTCTCTCGTTACCATGCCGACCATCCCTATGTCTTCCACGTCGGAGATCAGGCATACGGCGTCGGGTATCTGCCCGCGGAGTCTGACAGCGGTATGTTTGGCGGGAACTCCAACTGGCGCGGTCCCATCTGGATGCCGGTCAATGGCCTGATCATCCGTGCCTTGCTGCAGTATTACGCGTACTACGGAGATGATTTCAAAGTCGAATGTCCCACTGGCTCCGGAAAGCACATGACCCTTTACCAAGTTGCCCAGGAACTCACCCGGCGGCTGTCCAACATTTTCTTGCGCAACGAAGAAGGACGGCGCCCGGTCTATGGAGGAGCTGCGAAGTTCCAGGAAGACCCGCACTGGCGCGATCTCATCCTGTTCTACGAGTACTTCCATGGCGACAATGGGGCCGGGCTGGGAGCGAGCCACCAGACCGGCTGGACGGGAATCATTGCCCGAGCGATGCATCTGTTTGCGACCACCACATCCGAGCAAATGCTGGAACTCGGCAAGCGAGCTGGAGTCACGGATGCAGAGCCCGCGAAAGTTGGTCAACACTCGGGCGCTTGATAGCTATTCACGTTTTGTCTCCTGTCGGGACTCGGGTGTCGGCAGACGCAGGCATTCTGTTCAACGCATGCCGTGTTTTCGCGGTGGGCCCAGCCAAATCGAAATCTGTCGGCTCGCCCAAATTGCTTCGCAGATTCGCGTAAGAGGAGAAGTCCCTCGGAGGCCAAAATTCATGACGCGACCACTCTATCCTTCGCTGTATCAGATCAATACTAGAGTCTGGTTGACAGAGATTTCCCGCGGCCTCGGGCGGCCGGCAACCCTGGACGATATTCCAGACGCCGAACTGGATCGCCTGGCTCGTTTGGGTTTCGATTGGATTTGGATGCTGAGTGTCTGGCAGACAGGTCCGGGCGCACAGCAGGTCTCGCGCAGCAACCCCGAATGGCGAAGAGAATTCGAGGAGACTCTGCCGGATCTGTCCGAAGAGGACATTGCGGGATCGGGGTTCGCGATCACTAGTTACACCGTGCATGAAGCCTTGGGCGGAGATGCGGCGCTGGCCCGCCTTCGCGATCGCCTGCGGAAGCGTGGCTTGAACCTGATGCTCGATTTTGTGCCCAATCACACGGGTCTTGACCACCCCTGGATCGAGAGTCATCCGCAGTATTACGTTTCGGGCACCGAATCCGATCTGGAGCACGCACCACAAAACTATACGCGAGTCAAACGCAATGCCGGCGATTTGATTCTGGCCTACGGGCGCGACCCGTACTTTTCAGGCTGGCCGGATACGGTGCAGCTCGACTACAGCAACCCGGCCACCCAAAAGGCAATGATCGGAGAGCTGCTGCGCATCAGCGGCCAATGCGACGGCCTGCGCTGCGATATGGCCATGCTGGTTTTGCCCGACGTCTTTGAACGAACCTGGGGCTGTCGGTCCGAGCTGTTCTGGCCACGCGCGACTCAGCAGGTTCGGGAGCAGGTGCCAGGCTTCTGCTTCATGGCCGAGGTCTACTGGGACCTGGAGTGGACCCTGCAGCAGCAGGGCTTTGATTACGCATATGACAAACGATTGTACGACCGACTCCGTGAGGGTCATGCCCGGCCGGTGCGTGAGCATTTCCATGCCGGGCTCGATTATCAGGACAAGTTGGCGCGATTTCTGGAAAACCATGACGAGCCGCGAGCGAACGCGACCTTCCCTTCGCGGATGCATCAGGCTGCCGCGATCATTACCTTTCTGTCTCCGGGACTGCGGTTCTTCCACCAGGGTGAGTTCGAAGGACGCCGAAAGCGCATTTCGCCGCACCTGGTTCGTGCGCCGATCGAGCCGGAGGATCGAGAGCTCGAGCAGTTCTATGACCGGCTGCTTTCCGTGCTGCGTCTGCCAGTCGTTCGCGAGGACTGTTGGCAATTGCTCGAATGTGCGCCCGCCTGGGATGGCAACTGGACTTGGGATGGATTCCTAGCCTTTGGCTGGGAGGATAGCGACGGCGGACGGATGCTCGTGACTGTGAATTATTCTCCCCATTACGGACAGTGCTACGTCCGACTACCGTTCAGCTTGTCAGGTCAGGCTGTTCGATTCAATGACCTGATGGGGCCCAACAGTTACGATCGTTCCGGCGATGATGTCGTGCAAGGAGGGCTCTATCTTGACGTGCCGCCCTGGGGCTATCACGTATTTGAAATGAAGGTGTCCACAGGAGTCGCAGGTCAAGAGGCGAGATCAGCAACCCAGACGGCCGCCGGATCATAGCCCTTAGCAGAGCGAAGCGAAGACGAGAAGACATGTCTGCGCTGTCTTCGCAACGACCGGCGCGATTCCAGTGACGTCTGCCAAATCAGCTCCTCTCCTCAGTATCGCGTTTCCTAAATACGGTGACGTATTTTGATTGGTGGAACGCGCGCTCCCGCGCGCGTTCTGCGGGCGAGGGAGCGCCCGCTCCACCACATCTGCCGACAGCGCGTCGATACGTCAGCTTATTCATGAGGCATGGCACTAATAAGTTGGGGAGTCCTCCTTCCGTTCTCCGACAAGAACTGTCGGGATGAGATTTGCCTATGACGAGACGTGAGAACGATTGTGAAATTCACTGGCGGTTATTTCTGTCCGAGCTCGTCGGGACGGCCGAGTTGCTTTTGGGAGGTCTCTCCTTCGTCATTTTCATGTTCGGATCCGGCAGCCTTCCTGCTTGACGACGATGGACTTTGGCCGATCCAAGGCGGGACGGCCCAGTTCCAGGAGGCTCCGCAGGCGCCGGCGTCTCCAAAAATTAGACCTGTCTCGGCCGACAAGCTTCGTTCGGTCGGTTATCTTCGTCACCCGTCCCCGGGGAGGAGGCGCAGCATGGGCTCATTCAATCTCGACTATTGCATTCACGCCGCCAACATCCTGCTGCTCGCAGCTTACAGCGTCCGCGACATCTTGTGGTTGCGCCTGTTCGCGGTGGCATCGTCGACTATCGCGATGCCGTACTTCCTCTTTCAGCCGACTCCTCTTTGGGCTGCGTTCGGCTGGAGTGTCGTGTTCACATTGATCAACGTCTATCAATGCTGGCGTCTGTCCCGCGAGCGCCGTCCGGTCCAACTGTCAGCCGAGGAGGACGAGGTTCGCCGCCTGGTTTTTCCGGATTTGCCGCCGCGGGAAGTTCTACGGGTTATCAACCTCGGGTTCTGGGCCAACCTGGCAATTGGCGAGCGGTTGATCGAGCGCGGCAAATCCGTCGATGCCATCTCGCTGATCGTCCGGGGACGTGTCCAAATGACCATGGAGGGCCGTGTTCTCGGCGAAATAGCCCGCGGCGGAATCGTTGGTTCGTCGCTTGCCTTGAGCGGTGCCACGGCGGAGGTGGATGCCGTGACGGTGGAGCCCGCGCGCACTTTGCGCTGGGACGTGCCCACTCTCAATCGTTACCTCGACTCCAAACCCGAGACGCGGAATGTATTCCAGCGGCACCTTGCCCGTGACCTGGCGGGCAAGATCCAGCGCATGGCCAATGTCGCCTCCGGGACGCCATCTTCCGGCCCCTCTTCCACGTCCACACAATGAGGCTCCGCACCACATCATCGGGAGGACACATGGATCCGATCCGCAGACAAAGAGCCGGGGCCGCGTTTCCGGCCGTTGCGGCTATGCTTGCCGTTTCACTGATCCTCGGGGGATGCGGCAATTCCTCAGCCCGCGCCGACTACCGCTCCAGAATGCAATCGGTCAATACCGCGGCCGCCTTCGACGCCCCCGGCAAGCCCGATGTTTCGCTTCTTCCGACCGGGCAGGAGTGGATTGCCCACATCCAGCAGGACCTTCTGCCCTACTGGACCACTCCGGTCGCGCTCGGCAACCCGGTCGGCAATTTCCCCACTTTCCTCGGCGGCGATGGCTCGTTGATCGATCCCCACAAACCCCCGCCGGAAGTTCAGGCCATCGACAAGCGCGAGACTTGGCTGCTCAATCGCATCGGCAGGCAATACACCCGCACCATGTCGCGCCAGGTGTATGCGTTCTGTGTCGCCTATCAGATGACCGGCGACGAGAAGTACCTGCGATACGCCAAGGCCGGCATCGATTACCTCTACGCAAAAATGATCGACCCCAACGGCGTCTTCTACTCATGGACAGAAAATGGCGTGCCCGGCCCGGAAAACGCCAAGCAGCGGACCAGTCAGGATATGGCGTACGCCCTGATGGGGCCAGCAATGTATTACTACCTCACGCATGACAAAACCGTTCTGGATGTCATGTTGAGGACGGAGCGCTACATCTTCGATCACTACCGCGAGGGTAACTGGCTCCGCTGGGTCAACCAGGAATTTACAGATATCGAGGAGAAGAACCTGCCTACCCAGAAGGAACTGGTCGCGCAACTCGACCAGATCAACGGTTACATGCTCCTCGCTACGACCGTCCTGGAAGGTCAGGATAGGGAAAGTTGGCTCGAACATATGGTGTTGCTGGCCAACACCATGAAGAACGATTACTACAACCCCGAGCAGAACCAGTTCTGGGGATGTATCGACCGCCCCACCTGCCGCAGCCTCGACCAGCCACACGTCGATTTCGGCCACACCATCAAAACCCTGTGGATGATGCTCGAAACCGGCCTGCGATTCAACGTTCCGGATCTGCGGGACTTTGCACTCTCCAACATGCCGCGCGTCTTCCGTGAGGCGTACAGCCGAGATTACGACACCTGGATCGAAAAGAAGCTGGGCAACGGCGAATTCGGCACGGATCGCATCTGGTGGCTCCACGACGAACTGGATCAGGCCGCAGCCACCCTTTCTCTCACCGACCAGTCTTACGTTCGGTATCTCATCCCCGCCTATCGCTACTGGTTCTTCGAGTTCGTGGACCTGAAGGGGAAAGAAGTCTGGCACGGGCTGACCGGCGAACCGGGCAAGCCCGGCAAGCCCATGCTCCTGAAAGCGCACCTATGGAAGAACGCGTTCCACGCCTTCGAGCACGCTCTCGTCGGCTACATCACCGGCCAGGCCGTACGCGCCCAGCCCGTGAAACTCTACTACGCCTTCGAGAACCAGCCGCCCGCAGAAAAGATCCAGCCTTACTTCTTCGCGGGAAAGATTGCCCGGATCGACAAGACCGATCAGGTAGTGCTGGGAAACCTGAAGAGGGTCGCGGTCGAATTCAGCGAAATCAAGCCCTGAGGAGTGGCGAGAAGTGATGCGTTGGTTTCGGTGCCTAGTTTTGCCTGTCACGATGATGCTCCTGTTCGGCTGCGCTCCCGCTTCCCGAGTCAACTCTCAGAACGATCGGGTCCTCTTCCTGCTCGGCGAGGAGTACGATCCACTCGAATTCTGGGGACCGTACGCGACGCTCTGGACCGCCGGCTATAAGGTCGATCTTGCTGGGCCCGCGAAAGGCATGCAACTGACACCGGACTCGCATGTGCCGGAGGCCAACGTCCGTGTGAACGTCAGCCTCGAGGAAGTAGATGTCTCGCAGTATTTCGCGTTGGTAGTCCCCGGCGGGCCCAGCGCCGCCAACATTGCCCGATTCCCGAAGGCCCGTCAGATCGCCCGCGATTTCAACGCCGCAGGCAAGCCCATAGGCACGGTCTGCCACGGCGCCAGGCTGCTCATGCCGGAGGGCATTTTCAAAGACCGCGTGACCGCTGCCGTCTTCATGGTCGCCGACGAGTTATGCGACCAATGGAAATCGCGTGACTACGGTACCTACCTCGATCTGCCCGTCGTAATCGACCGGAATCTGACATGCAGCCGTGACCCGCGCGATGTGCCGGTTTGGTCCCGCGCCTTGCTCACCCGCCTCGCCGCATCCGGAGGATTGAAGCCCGCCCAGCGCCAGGACCGGGTTTTGATCGTCTTCGCGGGCGTCACACAACATCAGAGGTGGGTTCTCGATCGGCTGAATATCTTCGGATTAACCCCTACGGTCCGGAATGAGGCACAAATCAAGGAAGCACACACCCCGGCTGAACTCTCCTCCTATGACATGTTAGTCATTCTCGATGGGCCCGGTACAGAACAACTGAATGCAGGCGACTCTCTCCGTGCTTTAGTAAGCTCCTTTAACGCACGGAAAAGGACCACCTTGGTCACCGAGACAGCGAAGAAGGAATTGCCGGACATCGATCTGTCGCCAGCGAAGGTGATCCGCCCGGACAATCTCGCTGACGCGATGCGGCAGATTTACGATTCCGCCAGCCAGCCCGCAGATTCGCCCGACATCGCGTATAAGGACAACACCCAGGAGTGGTCAGCCAAGTACACCGCCGCTGCCGCCACCCCCATCAAGGGCGCACCCTGGAATCCCGCGGCGGAATATGACGCTGCGCTCGCACTTTGGAACGGCTTTGACGACGACGCAGCCGCCAGGATGAATGACTCCCTCACACGTGCAGGCCGGAAGGTCCTGGTGATTGGCCCTCAGGCCGGAAGCATTACCGGATTGAACGGAGCGAAAGCCGAAGCCGTCGCAACCTACACGGACCCGATCCGCTTATCCGGCTCCGCCGTGGTGGTCGCGCCGGGCGGTGTCTGGCCGAAGAAGACCAAAGCGCAGCAGGCCGTTCAGCCCCAATGGGTGGAGGCTGATGAACCGGCACGCCAGAAACGTCTTGATTGGTTGACCGCACAATACACATCCGGCCGGAAGCTGGTCGCCTTCGGCTTCGACAGTCTCCATATCGGCCAGCAGAAGCTATTCAAAGGCAAACACTTCGCATCCACGGACCAGGCGTCTGTCATCTGGTTTGGTTCGGAAGGCGCCGAATACTCCCCGGAAAAGGCGATGTTCAGCGACAAGAACCTGATCACTGCCAAGCCGCTCGTGGGCGTCGACGAGGCGATCGGGCTCCTGCGCCGATCGATCAAGAACGAGTGACATGATGTCGCAGCCGCACGCAGCAACCCAAGGCCAGCCCGGCTTCCTGGGCCATCCCGTCCAACTCCTCACACTCTCGTTCACCGAGATGTGGGAGCGCTTCAGCTACTACGGCATGCGCGCGCTGCTGGTGCTCTACATGGTCGCGCCGCCGGACAAGGGGGGATGGGCTTCAACCCCGGGCACGCCGGGGCGATCTACGGCCTGTACACCTCGCTCGTCTACCTGGCGGCAACACCCGGGGGCTGGCTCGCGGACAGGTATCTCGGGCTCCGGCTCGCGATCCTGATCGGCGCGGTCGTGATCGCGGCAGGCCACTTCGTCATGCTCCTCCCGGGCCTCGCCGCGTTCTACATCGGGATGGCGCTCATCATCGCCGGGACCGGGTTCCTCAAGCCGACCGTGAGCTCCATGGTCGGTCTCTTCTACGGTCAGCACGAGAGCGCCCGCCGCGACGCCGGCTACTCCATCTTCTACATGGGCATCAACCTCGGCGCGCTGCTGGCGCCCCTGATCTGCGGCTTCCTCGGCCAGGCGGTCGGCTGGCATGTCGGCTTCGGCGCCGCCGGCGTCGGCATGGTGCTGGGCATCGGCCAGTATCTCCTCGGATGGAAGCGGCTCGGCGCCGTGCCGGCGGCCGTTCATCCGACGGCGGCGCCGCCGCGGACCCCTGGTAAGACGGGCGGCCAGGGATGGCGGCGCGGTCTGGTGCTTCTGGTGATCGTCGCCCTCCTGCAGGCCCTGGGCGTGATCGATCTGCTCAGCGTCGAGTGGCTCGCGCGCGGGGTGATGTGGCTCATCCTCCTGGCGGCGGTGGTCTTCTTCGTCAACGTGTTCACCTCGCCGAATTTCTCGGCCGCCGAGAAGCGGCGTGTTGGGTCGCTGGCGTTCTTCTTTGCGTTCTCCGGAATCTTCTGGGCCGGGTCCGAACAGGCCGGCTCGAGCCTCAACATCTTCGCGGAGAGGCGCGTCGACCTGACGATCCTCGGGGTCGCGGTTCCGGCGAGCATGCTGCAGTCGACCCTGCCGCTCTTCCTGCTCGCGCTCGCGCCGCTGTTCACGTCGCTGTGGCCGGCGCTCGCGCGCGCCGGCCGGGAGCCTTCCACCCCCGTCAAGTTCGCGATCGGCCTGATCTGCATGGGGCTGAGCTTTGCCGTCCTGGTGCCCGCGACCCGGCTGGCGGCGGGCGGGACGCTCGTGAGCCCGGCGTTCCTGCTGGCCGCCTATTTCCTGAGCGCCGTCGGCGAGCTCTGCCTGAGCCCCGTGGGGCTGTCGACGTTCAGCGCGGTGGCACCCAAGCACATCGTCGGCCAGGCGATGGGTGTGTGGTTCCTCTCGATGGCTCTCGGCAACCTGACGGCCGGCCGGATCCTGGGACTCGCCGGGCAGGTCTCAGCGCCGGCCTTCGCTCTCGGCATGGCGCTCGTCGTGCTGGTCGGCGGCGCCCTGGCCCTGCTGCTGCGCAAGCCGATCCAGCGCCTCATGCAGGCGCAGGAATGAAGCTGACTCCCGACACGAACGTCGCCCATGCGAACGTAATGACCACGCTCAGTCTCGACGAGGTGAAGGAATGAACGGACCTCGGAGCATCCACGAGATCGATTTTGCGAAGCTGACCAACCGGAAGTTCACACCTTCCCCGGATTCCTGGAACGATCAGGTCCTGTACTTCCTGATGCTCGACCGGTTCTCCGACGGAAACGAGCGCGGCGGTTTCAGGGACAACTTCGACCAGCCCGTAACCGGCGGCCATACGCCGCTCGCCACTCCGGCAAGCGCTGGCTCGATTCCCTACGGCGACTGGATCAAGCAGGGCCCTGGCTGGCAGGGCGGGACGCTCAAGGGGCTCAAGAGCAAGCTCGGATATCTGCAGCGCCTGGGCGTCACGGCCATCTGGATCAGCCCGATCTTCAAGCAGGTGTGCTTCGAGGACACCTACCACGGCTATGGCATTCAGAACTTCCTGGAGATCGACCCGCACTTCGGCACGCGCGAGGACCTGCGCGACCTGGTCGACGAAGCGCATCGGCTGGGCATCTACTGCATCCTCGACATCATCCTGAATCATTCCGGCAACGTCTTCGGCTACAAGGACATTCGATATCAATCCGTCAATGCGCAGGGCGAGTGGTATCCCGATCTACGCTGGGACGGGCAGCCCTACGTGGTCGAGGGATTCCGGGACAAGGACGGCAGGGCGACGCTGCCGTTTAGTCCGCCCGATCCGTCGGCGCTCGAGGCCGCATGGCCCGAAGGCGCGATCTGGCCCCGGGAACTGCAATCACCCGACAACTTCATGCAGATGGGCCGCATCACGAACTGGGACCATTTCCCGGAGTTCGTCGACGCCGACTTCTGTGACCTGAGAAAACTGCGCCTCTCGGTCGACTGGTCCGGGAAGTATCCGCGCTACTCGAGCGCGCTGCGGACGCTGTCGTTCTGCTATTTCTACTGGATCGCATACGCGGACATCGACGGCTTCCGCATCGATACCGTGAAACACATGGGCCCGAGGCCACGCGGTTCTTCTGCACTCTGATGCATGAGTTCACCGAAAGTATCGGGAAGGAGCGATTCCTGCTGACCGGCGAAGTGACCGGCGGCCGGCAGCACGCGTGGACGATGGTGAACAGCACCGGCCTGAATGCGGCGCTCGGGATTGACGACCTGCCGCATCGGCTGGAGAACGTCGTCAAGGGCTACAGCGAGCCGCGCGAGTATTTCGGGCTGTTCCGCAATTCCAAACTCGACGACCAGGGCGATTTCGCCTGGTTCGGTCAGCACGTGATCACGATGTTCGACGATCACGACCAGGTGCGCAAGGGCGGCAGCAAGTCGCGCTTCTGCGGCGTGGCGGAACTCAGCAAACTGGCCTTCAACGCGCTCGCCGTCGAGATGACGACGGCGGGCATTCCCTGCATCTACTACGGCACCGAACAGAGCTTCGACAGCGGCGGGCGCCCCAGCGGCGACGATGTCGTGCTGCGCGAAAACATGTTTGGCGGCCGTTACGGCGGCAAGTGCACGCAGAACCTCCACCATTTCAACGAAGACGCGCCGCTGTACCGGGCCGTCGCCAGACTCGTCGAATTGCGAAAAGAGCAGATCGTGCTCCGCCGTGGACGGCAGTTCCTGCATGAAATCTCCGGCGATGGCGAGCGTTTTGGCGAGCCGACGAAGTTCGGCGAACGACTGCTGGCGCTGGTGACCTGGTCGCGCGTCCTGGGGGACCAAGAGCTGCTGCTGGCGATCAACACCGATGAGAACCACCCGTGGGAGATGTGGACAACCCTGAATCCGAACCAGCGCACCCCCGGAGAGCAGCTCAAGCTGCTGTTTTCGTATGCGCTCGAGCACGGCGTGGAGGGCCTGGCGGCACCGCAGTACGCGGCCAGGACGATTACCGTCGAACAACGGAACGACATCTTGTGTGCCCGGTTGAAGCTGGGCCCGGCCGGATTTGCTATCTATTCGGCGGGCAGGACCAAGAGACGTTCGTGAGCGTCCCCGAGCGCTACTGGAGGGATTGACACGATGAAGGCGACCGGAGCAGAGCTTCTGGTGAAGAGCCTCGAGGCCCAGGGCGTCGAATACGTCTTCGGGATCCCGGGTGCGAAGATCGACAAGGTCTTCGATGCGCTGCTGGACTCGAGAATCAGAACCGTCGTGTGCCGGCACGAGCAGAACGCAGCGTTCATGGCGGCCGGGATCGGCCGCATCACCGGCAAGGCAGGCGTGGCGCTCGCGACATCGGGCCCCGGATGCTCGAATCTCGTGACGGGTCTCGCAACCGCCACGTCGGAAGGCGACCCGGTAGTTGCGATCGGGGGCGCACAGCCGAGCTCGATGCGTCTGAAGCAGCTCCATCAGCGCATGGACACAGTCAATCTGTTTCGCGCGATCACGAAGTACAGCGTCGAGATCGACGCGCCCGCGTCGGTATCCGAAGTCGTCGCCAACGCGTTCCGGACCGCGGAGTCGGGCCGGCCGGGTGCTGCATTCATCAGCGCGCCGGCGGACATCATGACCGCAGCCGTCGACGCGCAGGTCCTGACTCCGGCGGCTCCGGAGCCCCTGGGCCCTGCGGACGCCGCCGCAATCGCGACGGCCGCCGGGCTCATCGATCAATCGCAACAGCCCGTCCTCATGCTGGGATTGCTCGCTAGCGAGCCGCGCGCCGCTGAGGCGACGCGGATGCTCCTGGCAAGGACGCAATTCCCCGTCGTCTGTACCTACCAGGCGGCCGGCGTCGTTTCGCGCGAGCTCTTCCACTGCTTCGGCGGCCGTGTCGGCCTGTTCAACAATCAGCTCGCCGACCGGCTTCTCGATCAGGCGGATCTGGTGGTCAGCATCGGCTACTACCCGATGGAGTACGAGCCGGCGATCTGGAATCGCGGACGGGATCGAGTCATCGTTCACGTGGATTCATCCCCCATGGAGATCGATCGCGACTACCGGCCGCAGGTCGAGCTGCGCGGCGACATCGCGGCGACCCTGGGCGCGCTGACCCCTCTCGTGGAGCCACGGAGCGTCGCCCGGGAGTCGCGCGTTTTGAAAGAGATCGCGGAGGAACGCGCGAGCTTCGCCGCAGGTGCGCGAGCCGCCGCCGGTGCTCCAATTCATCCCACCCGGATCGTGTACGAGCTGCAGCAGATCCTGAGCGACAACATAACCGTCTGTCTGGACATGGGCTCGTTCCACATCTGGCTGGCCCGGCACCTGTACAGCTTCCGCACGAGGCAGCTCCTGTTTACGAACGGCCAACAGACCCTCGGCGTCGGCTTGCCCTGGGCCATTGCCGCGTGCCTCGTTCGCCCTGGCGAGAAAGTCGTCTCGATCTCGGGTGACGGCGGGTTTCTCTTCTCGGGCATGGAGCTCGAAACGGCTGTACGACTGAAATGCAATCTCGTGCATCTCGTCTGGGTCGACGGCGCCTACGACATGGTCAAGTTCCAGCAGGTCGCGAAGTACGGGCGCGCGGCTGCGGTGGAGTTCGGTCCTGTCGACCTGGTGCGCTACGCGGAGGCTTTCGGTGCGCGTGGCTTCATGATCGAGACGCCGGACGAGATCGCGCCTGTGCTCGGCACCGCGCTCGAGATCGACGGGCCCGTGCTGATCGGGATCCCGGTCGACTATCGCGACAACGGGAAGCTCATGGAGCTCGTCCATCCCGGCGCGTTTGATTGAGGGAGGTCACGAAGGAATGAGCCTGAGACTCGACGGCAAGATCGCGATCGTCACAGGAGGCCTCTCCGGCATTGGAGCGGCGATCGCCCAACGCATGGTTGAGGAAGGCGCGAGGGTCGTTGCGGCCGACCTGTCAAGCCATGAGACAGCCCTGGGCACCCGGAACCCCGCGCCGTTGCGGATGGACGTGCAGGATCCAGCGAGTGTCGAGCGCGCGATTGGCGAAGTGAAGGCGCGCCACGGACGGCTCGACTGCGTCGTGAACTCGGCGGGAATCGGCAGCGACGTTCCGTTCCTCGAGACCTCGCTCGACACGTTCGATCGGATTCACTCGGTCAACCTGCGCGGCTCGTTCATCGTAGGCCAGGCGGCGGCGCGCCTGATGAAGGAAACGGGTGGCGGCGCGATCGTCAATGTCGCGAGCGTGTCCGGAATCACCGGCAACGCCGGGCGCTCCGCCTACGGGGCATCGAAGTGGGGCGTCGTGGGGCTGAGCCGGGTCATGGCGATTGATCTGGCGGCGTTCGGGATCCGGGTCAACGTGCTCGCGCCGGGAGCTGTCGAAACGCCGCTCGTGGATCGGATGCTGCCCGCAGCGGAAGCGAAGCACTGGATCGAGCACACGCCGCTTCACCGCTATGCAAAGCCGGAGGAGGTCGCAGGTGCGGCTGTATTCCTCTGCTCGGCGGACGCGTCGTACGTTACCGGCCACGTCCTCGTCGTCGACGGTGGGTTCACCGCAGCCGGACTCACCGCGATCTCGCATGAGGACGCCGCGGCGACGCTGCCGCGCGCCGGACGCAGGTCGAAGAAACGCAAGGAAGCGTGAATGCCCGCTTACAGTGGAGGTGTCGCATGAGAAATCAGAAGTCCGGGGTTTCGGGCAGGAGCCCTCCCGTCGAGCGGCTCTCGCCCAACAATCCAAGACTGACGGGGGCAACGGCCAGCTGACGCACGAGCAGATCTGGCGGTGGGCCTATGAGATCTAGCTGTCTCGGGGGAGCGCGGAGACGCCTTGGCGGAAAGGCTCCAGGCGGAGCGCGAGCTGGCCAGGCGTGATTGGATCCCGATGTCATCCATCACGCTGCAAAGACAAGTCCTGCGGCTGGCGCCCTCCGAACCGCGGCTGCTCCGCATCGAAGGCGAGCGCACGCTCGTCGAACGATTCGAGGAGCCGCTGGCTGGGCGCGACGTATCAGTCGGTCGACGTTTCGGAACTGGGCTTCGAGCCGGACATCACTGTTGAGTGCACCGGCGTCGGGGAAGTGATCGCCGATTGCATTCTCAATGTGGCAGCTGGAGGTATCGTCTGCGTGACCGGTGGAGGCGATGGCGCCGCAGCCGCTGTGGCAATCGGCGACGTCGCCAGCCTTGACAAGGGGGAATTGTGTCGCACTTCGCCCTAAGAGGGAGCAAGCGACAACGACCAGGTTAAGCGCAGGCACAGGTGGGCGCCTGAATTCAATGCAAGTTGATTGCAACCGCCATTGAGAGTGGAGACGATTCGCATGACACGAACAATCTGGAGGATCAGGACACTGGGGTTATGTGTCGCAGTCCTTGCTTGCAGCAGCGTGGGTTTCACTCAGACAAGCGAACCAACCAGTACACAGCTAAAGACACCTAAGCCCAAGTTGGACATCTATGGCTTTGCACAGATGGATGCCGGGTACGACTTCAAGCAGGTGCACCCGGACTGGTTCGACGTGGTTCGACCCGTCAAGCTCCCATCCTTCGCAAACGAGTTTGGTGCTGACGGTAATACTTATTTCAGTGTCCGGCAGACCCGATTTGGCGCCAAGGCTGAAGTGCCCACGAGCGCAGGCACATTGAAGACGATTTTCGAATTCGAGCTTTTCGGGACGGGTTCCGATGCAGGACAGACCACCTTCCGGTTGCGCCACGCATATGGGGAGCTCGGTCAGTTCGGAGCTGGCCAGACTTGGAGCCCGTTCATGGACATCGATGTCTTCCCCAACTCTGTGGAGTACTGGGGGCCAAACGGAATGGTGTTCTTCCGGAACGTGCAGTTCCGCTGGATGCCGGTGCAAGGGGAATCGCGTGTCACGCTAGCGCTGGAGCGGCCAGGTGCCAGCGCGGACCAGGGAGTGTACGCAGGCAGAATTGAACTCCAAGATGTCAACCCTCACTTCCCGATGCCCGACATTTCCGGAGAGGCACGGCTCGGCCGCAAGTGGGGTTACGTCGAGGCCGCAGGAATGCTGAGAAGGATCAAGTGGGTTGACAACGGAACGGACCAGTTCGATCTCTCTGGCGGCGTCTGGGGTTGGGGTGTGAACTTCAGCTCGAACTTAAAAGTCTACAAGAAAGATGTTGTGAAGCTTCAGCTCGTGTATGGCGAAGGCATCCAGAACTACATGAACGATGCCCCGGCAGACGTGGGTGCGAAGCCTAACCCGGGCAATTCGGTCACACCGGTCACCGGAGAGGCCTTGCCCCTGCTTGGCATTGTCGCGTTCTACGATCACTACTGGGGCGAGAAATTCAGCAGTACCGTCGGTTATTCCCGTCTCGACATTGACAACAGCGAGTCGCAAGCCAACAACGCTTTTCGAGCCGGCCAGTACGCGGTGACCAACCTGCTTTATTACCCCGTGAAAGACGTCATGGTCGGTGCCGAGTTTCAGTGGGGACACCGCAAGAATTTCCGGGACGGTTTTAGCGTGCCGGACTACCGAATTCAGTTTTCGTTCAAGTACAACTTTTCGTTTCAAGTGTTAGGAAACTAGTCCTCACTAAATCAATTGCCTGTAAAAGGAGAGTCCCATGGATAGCGTATTCAACATCATCAGCAACCCATCCAGTTCCTGTGGCAGTTGCCACACTACCGGTTGCAGCACTTGTGCGCCGGCACCGGCCAAGGTTGAAAGACCCAGGTTGGTCAGCCGTCGCGACCTGGGACGCGCTGCTCTGGCTGTGTCCGCTAGTGCGATTCTTGGGGGGTGCTCAAGCCAGCCGCAACAACCAGCCGCCGAAAAGACGGCTTCAACGCCTGCTGCACCGCCGCCCGCTTCAAACGTTGCACAGGACCTCAATGTGGTCCAGAAGTCAAAGGGTCCGATCATGACGGTGCTCGAAGAGTTCTACAAGATGGGCCCCGGTCCGTCGAGTTCCCACACCATGGGCCCAATGCGAATTACCTACGATTTTTTCCAACGCGTATCCAAGCTTCCGGAAGACCAGTTGAAGCGGGCCACCGCGCTGAAGGTCCATCTCTTTGGCAGCCTCAGCGCCACGGGGAAGGGACATGGTACTGACCGGGCTTCGCTTGCCGGCCTGCTCGGTAAAGCCCCAGCGACTTGCCCTCCCGAATTCCTGGACGGACTGGCTACAAATCCTGATCAAGTGCACAAAGTGACCATCGGTCCCCTCAGCCTCAATCTCACTCTGAAAGACATTGTCTTCGATGCGCCCAAAGGAAACTTCCCACACCCAAATACGATGACCGGTAAGCTGCTTGCCGGCAACGAAACGCTTTACGAGCTGGAATACTACTCAGTGGGTGGTGGCTTCATCGAATGGAAGGGTTATAAGCCTCCAGAAAAGGGCGCGCCGAAGTATCCGTTCTCACACGCTCGGGATTTGAAGAAGTTCATCATCGACGACAAGATTCCGCTGCCGAAACTGCTGCTGGAAAATGAATTGGCCATTTCCGGCAAGAGTGAAAAACAAATATGGGAGCTGCTCGACCAGGTGGCTGAAGTCATGGTGCGCGGGGTGGACACCGGACTCAAAGTGGAGAGTGTGCTTCCCGGCCCCATCAAGCTGCACAGCAAGGCTGCGTCGATCTATCGCAACCTGAAGACCACTGGAAAAGGAGAAGCGGGCCGCGCCATCAGCACAGTGGCAGCTTATGGGTTCGCCATGGGTGAGGGAAACGCCCGCGGGCATATCATCGTGACGGCGCCCACTGCCGGCTCTGCGGGAATTCTTCCCGCAGTTCTCAAGTCCCTTCGTGACCTCAAAACGCCCACTGATAAGATCCGAGAAGGGTTCCTGGCTGCAGCGGCGATTGGCTATCTCTGCAAGCACAACGCCACTCTGTCGGGCGCCGAGGGCGGCTGCCAGGCTGAAGTCGGAGTGGGCTCTTCCATGGCGGCTGCGATGATTGCGCAGGCTATGGGCGCCAGCCCCAAAGTAGTTTCGAACGCGGCCGAATCAGCTCTGGAACACCATCTCGGCATGACCTGCGATCCGGTGGCGGGCTACGTTCAGTTGCCCTGCATTGAGCGCTGCGCCTATGGCGCGGTGAAAGCCTGGACTGGCTATTGCATCGCCAGCGAGGAGATCGCCGAACAACGCCGCGTCGATCTTGACACCACGATTGCGGCAATGGCGATGACCGCCAAAGACATGAACGCGAAGTATAAGGAGACGTCAGAAGCCGGTTTGGCCGCGCTGGTTCTGTGCTAAACGGGGATCCATCTCAATCTTAAAGGGGTTGCCTGCGGCGAACGCAGACCCCGTAGTGATTGGCGTGGCCGCGACTCTTATGCCGGGAAGGATGGAAACATCTACCGTAAAGATGCCGGCGGAAATTGGAGCAAATACGAAGGCCGGGGTAATTGGGGTTCGGTGGAGACTCCGAATCCGCAAGGGAACCGCCAAGCTGGCCAGACCGCGAGGCAGCCTTTCACCCGAAATGAGGGCCAGTTGGACCGGGAGGCGACGGCTCGCCAGATCGGCGAGCGACGAGCTTCTCAGCGCGTCACTACGAGCGGAGGGTTGTCGCACAGGGGAGGCGGCGGCTGGTCTGGAGGCGGCAGACGCATGGGAGGTCGCCGAAGGTGATTCGAGGATCTCTTGTTTTCTAAATCAATAAAGGAGGAAAAAGTATGAAGCTCGTTCGATGGTTCGCTCCGGCTTTCCTGTTGCTGGCAGGAATGGGCAGAGCCCAGGATGTTCGGTATAACTACGACAAGTCGGCAGACTTCACGAAATACAAAACCTACAAGTGGGTGGAAATGAAAACCAGCGACAAGGATGCGATGGTAGACAGCCAAATCAAATCAACCATCGATGCTGAACTTGCCACCAAAGGCCTCTTGAAGAGTGACAGTGACAAGGTTGACCTTTTTGTTGGATACCAGGTTGCCATCAACACTGAAAAGCAGGTCAACACCTTTAGCTCGGACTTTGGATATGGTGGCGGCTGGGGCTACTATGGTCGAGGGTATGGAGGCATGGGAACCACCACGGCCACGTCCACCACCAGCACGCTCTACGTCGGTTCGTTGCAGCTCGATTTCTACGACGTCGGCTCGAAGCAAGCAGTCTTTCGAGCCGTCGGCACCAAGACTTTAGATGCCAAAGCAAAACCCGAAAAGCGTCAGAAGAACCTGGCGAAGGCCATAAAGAAGATGCTGAAGAACTACCCACCCAAGGAGAAGGGATAGAGTCTGCTCTAGGTCTTGAAACGGCTATTGTGGATATGCCGAGGCCACACCGAGCAAGTCAGAACGAAGGTTTCCGAAGAACCGCTCGGACCTAGAAGCTACCCATTACGGTTTTGCAAACAGCGATAGCTTCTCATCTATTGAGCTGACCCCTCACCCCAGCCTTTGGCACCCTCTCCGAAAGGGGAGGGCCCGGGGGGAAGGGAGAGCGCGCGAGCCGATCGTTGAGGTCTCGTTCTACCGCGTTCTTGAAAGGCACGTCATGTCCAGCTCCCAAGTACGACGATCTCCCATCGAAGCCTCCCGATCAGGGACGGTGCTGGTTATCGACTCAGACAGGGAGTTGGGTCAGTCGTTGAGACGAGTCATTCAGGAATTCCGGCTCAGTCTTTTGGGATGTGAAAGGTCCGCGCGCGACCTCAAGTTAGGCGCTGTCGCGCCTCCTGATGTCGTTCTGGTCAACTTGTCGGCGTCTGAGTTGGGTCTGGAGCTCCTGCCTGAAATGCGGCAGTTGTGGCCATCTGCCCGGGTTATTTTTCTCGCCGACTGGAATAATATGCATCTCTATGTGGACGCGATTAAGCTTGGAGCCTATGATTTCCTGCCCAAGCCGCTCGACACCCGCGATCTTGGAACCGTCATTTGGGACGCGTCCAGCACCCTCCTACTCAATTGAAACGGACTGCCAGGTCGCGTTTAGGTGAGACTCAATTTCGGCACACGTGGCCGACAGTGCTATGCCGAGCCATCGGAATTTTTCAACTACAGGATAGCAGCAGGCGGACGGACCGAGGTTGGCTCGGATCGTTCAACCCTCTGAGGAGACGATAGGTGTCCGTTTTGGACTCTTTTTCCGCGTGATACGTCGGTGGCGCTTCTCGTCTAACCACTCATAATACGAACTCATACCGAGATGGACGTGCTGGGAGAAACTACATAGCTTCAATGTCGCGGCGCATGTAGAACATCTCAGCATACTTCGCCTTGTCGCCAAAAGCCTCGTGTAACTGTCGATCCCAACGAAACTGAGAAAGCGGTTCCTTGCCGGTGAGGATGAGGACAGGATTGAGAAGTTTTCCTGTGCGCAGCGATTTCCTTCCACGCAAAACGATTCGCGCCAGGCCCTTGATCTCAACCGCGTTGAGAGCTTCGCGGAACGTCGCAAAGCAAAGCACGGCACCCGGAAAGAGCTTCGCCATGTAACGGGTCTCGGCGAAGTCCTCAGTGGTCGTATTGTCTAACCGGAAACTGAGAGCTAGGGCCGAGCGTCCAGCAGGGGTGTCGATCTCGAATGGAAAAGGAGGTTCCAATCCGCCAATGTCTGCTCAGAGACTCATTGGATCGCGAAACAGAAGCCATTGCTTCATTAGCCAAACTGTTGTCCCTGGTATATCCAAGGCCGGAATTATGGCGGCTAACAGGCTTCATCGGTTCGCGACCTCCGATCCAAGGTAGAGAGGATGACAGAGCTTATCAAAGAATGGAAGCGAGCCACAAACAACCACTTTTCCACAAATGAGGGTCCCAGCGATGACGGTCTCAAGGAGACAGAGTCGGTTCTTGCTTGGGTGAACTTGCAGACGGAGGGGAGAGTTAACGGGTTAACGTGCGCGATAGAGGGCTGGTTCCAAGGTAGCATTATGGGCGTCTTGTGTGGGTCTTATCGCGCGCGGGCAGAGCGATGCTTCGGAAAGGCTAAAGCAACAGAAGACTACCGCTAGAGAAATGCACCAGCGGGCCGGGAAGCGTTTCCGCTCCTTCTAATTTAGTTTCTCCCAGATAAGGAATTGTCGCGGTCTCCAAGAATCTGCTGCTCCCAGTATTCGGCAACCAACAAGCCGCTGGGATTGAATTCTGTTCGCTTCGTCACAGCCAGCCGTAGAGTGTAGCGAGTAACAATGCGGTCGGTGGTCTCCGTACCACTCTTGACCTGGCGAAGCTCTCTCACTCCAAAAGCCATGAAGTTGTAGGGGCTTCCTTTGAGGGGCTCGATGCTCCGGATCTTGAAGGTCGAGACCATGTTGCCTTCCCTGATTTTTCCGACGACATCATCGTCTCGAAGCTTCGTCATCGTGTAAGAGCGCAGATTTCCGGTCATCATATTGAGCGCCTCTGCAAAGCGATGCTCGGCGATTCCCGGGGAATAATTCAAATAGGATTCCAGAAATCGGCGAACACACGCCCTCGCCTCCAGTTCGGTGGGTTCCGTCTCATTGGCGGCGGCCACGTGGAAAGACAACTTCGCCTTGTCGGGGTCTGCGCGTGACGTGGCTGTCACGGCGGATGCTTCACCGCTGGGCTCAACACGGACGACCGTGGGAGGCTGCAAACGTACGTAGATCGCAAACGACAGGGATCCCAGGGCGATCACGCCAAACAACATTGCCAGGACCATGGTGCGGTTCGCATAGGCGCGCAACAGGCCGTCGTGCTCGTAATATTTCGTGTAGCAGAGTTTTTCGGGCAGGTCTTGGAGCGGCGGAGATTTCTTCATCAAGTGACGACCCCCTGCGCCCCCTTTTTGTAATGGGGCATTTGTTTGGAAAACCTTATTTCCCCTCACCTGACGTTTACCGAGGAGATAGCCGGAAATTATCGAAACCTGCGGGCGATGGCTCCCACTGTTCTGCCGGCAGCGTAGCCAGTGGCATGGGCGACGCTGAAACCTTGATATCGTCCTGCTGTCGCTCCTTGAGGGGGAGTGGCGCCCGCAACGGGCGCGGGAGACGAGCCGCCCATGCTTCGGCCGAATCCGCTGCTGGCGCCAGACATGGCTGCTGGAAACATCTTCGTGGCAGTGATCGCAGTGGCCACCATGGTGACCAGAGTCGTACCCACTTCGCCTTTGACGATTCGACTGGCTATGAACGGGATTAGGCAGATGGCCAGAGAGTAGAAGATGCTGACCAGGCCCAGCAGAGTATTCGTTCCGAGGCCTGCAAACTGGCCGAGAAAGCTTTGATCCGCTACCAGGGAGCTCACCTGATTAATATTAATGGCTGTGATGAGCGCTCCCAGGATCGCATAAATCACGCCCCAGCCATTGAAGATCATCAAGTTGATGAGATAGGTCCTGGCCATCTGTCCGATTCCCCAAACCGGATAAAGTGCCAGGATCAATGGGCCAACCACGTAAAGGATGCAGCCATACAGCGCATAGAAGAAGGCGAAGAGGGTATAGCTGATTGGGAAAATGATGAATCCCACGACGACCAGAAGCGCGTTGAGGAGCGCGGCAATAGTTGTCGTCAGCAGTTGCCAGCTCATGATCGATCCGTTGGTTGCCCAGTAAGTGAACAACTGGTCAAGCCAACTTTTGAACGCATCGGCCGCTCCGGAGCGGGTGTCGATGAGGCGTGCCACGTCATTGAACATGCCGTTGACCGAGCGAAACGCGGCAGGATAGGCCAGCAGGGCCAACCCCATTGACAGGTACTTGAGGCCCGTTACCCCGAGATGCCTCACGTCACCGCCCCGGGCAAAGGACTGGTACAGGCCAAAGAGGAAACAGAGCAAAAGGATTGCATAAGACACATTCAGGATCGCAGCAACGATGGCGGTCTGATCCATGCCATCCAACGCCCTGGTCAGAAGTGACTCGTAGAAGAACATGGCTCCCGCCTCGTCTACTTGAGAATTTGATTCACATCCTGGCGCGTGTCTCGGGTGCTGGTGACGCCAAATTTCATCTCGGCGCCTTGACTGGCGAGGTGGGCCGAGCGCACTCGCATCAGTTCTGCGAGTGCCCACTGCGTGTAAGCGTTCGAACGCACAAGCCAGGCTGTGGCCTGCGCCTCGATCATTGGCGCAGTGCCTGCTGTTGCTCTCCCCAGCTCTCCTGCGATGGTGTCGGCGGCCTGCAGTTGCACCTCCACCATTGCATCGATTTGAATCGCTCGCTTCATGGCGCCCATGGCGATGGCATCGTTTATGTCGATCAGATTACGCCGTTCTGGCGAGGCGTCCGTCGGCGGTGGAACCTGAAGGTAAACGACCGCGTAGTCAGAGGTGACCTGTTCCACCTGACTGGCGTTCGCCGCAAGCAGTGTGTTTTCGAGCTTCAGCGGTTGACTGAGCGTTGCGCTGTTCACCGGCATGTGAATATAGCTGCGAATGGTGGAGACCATGCCGCTGACCAGCCCGGCGAGCTGTTTGGCCTTATTGATCGCCTCCAGTGGCCAGATGACCTCCCGCTGGTATTTGTTCATTTCGTCTTGAATCTTGTGGATCTCCGCCAGCGGTGCGCCCACCACGGTCTTCAAGAGCTCGGAGATCGTCGACAGTCCGGCGCTCAAAATGGGACGGCACGGGTCTGGCAGCAACTGTGTCTGAACTCTTTGGGGCGCCAGTGCCAGCGCAAGGACCAGGATCGAGACTGCGCGAAACTTGTGCTGCTTTACCCAACTGAGGACACGCGCAAAAATCTTCTTCATACCATCCCTCCAGTTCTTACCTCTTGTTCAACAGCTGACGGATTGACCCCCGGACCTCACTGGCCAGCAGAGCGTCGCGCTTCAGCAACGTGTTCCGATGAGCGAGCAGGGCCGCCTCCTGGCGAATCTGAGTGGCAATCATCTTCTGAATCATCGCCTGGGTCTGAATGCTGGCGACAGTGCCTGCCGCCGAAATGAATGGGGCGGCTCCGGGTGCTGATTCAGGATCTTTGATCCTGTTTTCCATTTCGGCGGCGGCGCCTAAAGAGAGGTTGATCGTGGCCTCGCTGGCCCCAAGACTTTTCATGCTGTTGAGTGCCATGGCGTCGTCCACGTCGATGAGGTTCCGATCCAGTGGACTGGCATCCGTCGCCGGAGGCACGGCGCCATAGACAGTGCGGTAACGCTCGGCCAGTTTGTTGAAGTCCAGGCTGCCATTGCGCAGCAGAGCTTCCAAGGTCTGGGACGGGGGAAGCGTCGAGCTCATGACGTTCCCTCTGAGAGTTTCATAAATCAGTTTGTTGAACGCGTCAGACATCCAGATGACAAATGCTCTCGCCGCCTCTATCGCTTTCTTGGGAAACAGGAAAACCTGGTAGAAGTCTCGAAGCCACTCTTTAAGGCCCGTGATCTGATTCAAGACCTCGCCCAGATCGTTCCTGATGATGTCGTAGACGGTTTGCAGCAGACTGACAATTTGCGCGAGAAGCAGCTGAGCCTTTACCGGCTTGGGGACCACCAGCGTAACGATGAGTACAAGTACGAGGCAAAGAACCAGAGCCCTGCGGAGGACCAGGGTGTGAAGAAGAATCATCGCAATGTGTTTCATTTTTCAACTCCTTCCCGGAGAGAGTCTCAGGACAACCTCCTGGCCCCCTTTGGTTAAGGGGGAATACTCATTGTTCCTGCAATGCGCAATCGGCAATCGCCAATCGAGGAGACTTCACCTGACAATTCTTCGGGCAACGGCGGCAGATCTGCCAGGCCCTGTGGAAACTTGCGAGCCAGTTCTTTATAGAGTTCCAAGAGCGGCCCGCCGGCATGCTTTCGCAGAAACCAGTTCCGGTAGAGGCGCTCTCGCGCAAAGGTGGTGCACACCCAGTAGTCCACGGGCGTTGGCACCAGCCGGATGACCTCGGTGGTTTCGGCTTTTTCGCCAATGACTAACAAGGCGTCGGCACTCTGGCCTTTCCTGGGAGCATTTAATTGCTTGATTTGATTCAAGCAGACGTCATTCAAGTGAAGGTGGGTTACCAAAGCCGACATATCTCCCGGTTGCTGGCCAATGAGCTTGGTGGTGACATTCTTGAGGATGGCGGGTCCGTGTGGCCGCGGCGCAAGCGGCGTACCCACGAAGTCCTCCGGTGTCTGAGAAATGCCCCAGACCGAAGCATGGCGTTTGCGCGCACAGCGGAAAAGCTCCACAACTTGAGGCGCAAGGATCTGGGAATCGAGTAACGCCCAGGCTTCGTCCAGAACGACGATGCTCGGCTGTCCTGTTTTGCCGGAGGATCGCTCTGACATGGCGTTAGCGATGAGCAGGCTCATGGCAGTCTCCAGCCGCGGATCGTTGCTGAGCCCTTCAATATTGAAGTAGAGCCAGTTATTATCCAGCCGTGCCGTGGTGTGGCGGTCAAAAAGCTTGGCATAAACGCCCTTCTCTCCAGTCCAGGAACGGAGCTTGATCGCGGCAAGGTGCGCTTCGTCAATCGTTCTCTGCAATTTCTCCTCATCCCGCCACTGGGCCAGCTCATCGCGGAGATCCGAGAACGTCGGGATCGGGTTTGAATGTCGACTCGACACTCGCTTGTAAGTCCTCTGGATGCCCTCGGAAATAACGTTGTCCAGCAGTTCGCTGTCAGACTGGCCGCTGTCTCCGATCATGAAACGAGTGAGGTTCTTCAGAAACGCCACCTTTTCTTTGCCAGGCGCCTTTTCACCCGGCTCCAAGTCCCACGGGTTGATGGCTTCCGAAGCCTCCAGATTCATTTCGATGACCCGCCCCTCCATCAACTCGACCAAGGACTGGTACGAGCTTCCACGCTCGATAATGCTGATCCGAGGACTGCTGCGGGCGGCCATGAGAAGAAACTGTTGGGCCATGAAGGTCTTGCCGCCTCCAGTCTTGGCCATGATGAGCAGGTTGGCATCTCCCAGACTGGAGTCGAACATGGAGAACGGAATCAGTTGGCGGAACGGAGTTTCAACCAACATGAGCGGGGCATGGAGGGTGCCTGGCCAAGGGACCTCGAGAGGCAGCAGGTCAGCACCATTCAGGGTAAGGCAGTCGTGTTCTCGTTTGTTGGCTTCAGCCATGCCTGGAAGTGTTCCGACGAAAATGCGTTTCTTGGCCAGCGTTTCGGTCATGGCTCGCGCACCGGCCATGCGGGCTACGGCATGAAGAACCCTTTGACGGCGCTCGGCAAGAGTTCGCCGGGCTTCCTGGTATTCGCGATCATTGGTAGCCGGCTTTGAGGTGCGAACACCGATCTGGAGGCTGACTTGGCATGTTTTCAACGAGCTGGAAATGACTTCCTCCAGGATTCTGGCTAATTGTCCCTCGGCGATGTGAGCATCCACGTTGAATCGATAGCCTCCGTTGATGTCGCGCTGGGCTGCTTGCATTTTCCGCAATCGGCTCTTGTAGGAACGCACCACCTTAGACTGTTCGGGAATCGTGAACTCAGCACTGACGACGATGGGAAAGTCCTGGATCATTAGCTCGCGCAGAATGCCGGGGAAAGTGGCATCTGGCAGATCTTTCAAGCTTAACCAGGAATAGAACAGACCGTTGATCTTGAGAAAATCATCTCCTTCCTCTTCGATGCTGACGTTAGCGATTTGACTGCGGGCGCTCTTGTAACTCAGCGCCTGGGCGTAACACTTGTGGGGAACCAGGTCTGATGTGAGAGGGTTCAACACCCTTTTGATTTCCAGAAAGATCTCATCCTCCGTGAGACGCCGAATGTCGCTGCCTGCGGCCAAGAGAGCCGACTCCAGACCGGCCAGCAGGCTGTTAAATTCTGAGAGCAGGGCTTCATGCTCAGCCTGTGTGCGCTGGATGCATTTGTCTGCCGAAAGGCCCCAGCCGCCACCCCTGGACAAAGCAGGCCAGAGTGACGTGGTCTCAACGGTTGGACGCTTCCTGGGGTCCCAGATGAAATAGGCATACAGATGGTGATGCAAATAGATGCCATCTTCATCTTTACGGCGCCAGGCCTCGGTGCGAATTCGATCCAGCGCTTGAACGTTTGGGTTTGGATTTTGCTGGGCCTGGTTGTAACGCGCCAGCACGTCGCCGACCCCCTGGGTAATCTCGAAACGAACTTGCAGGCGCATCGTAAACTCAGGAAGGTTCCGAAGCAGGGCCTCGAGTAGCGACTTGATGTGGTCCCGTTGCGCCTCGGAATCGTAGTAAGAGTGGAGACCTCCCAACTCATAACCAGCGACGTAGGCGCCGTTGGTGCAAACCATGACTCCGTCCAGGAAATCTCGGACTGGAAGCAGCTCACAAAAGGCCGGGCTGCGGAGAGATGCTTCATGCTGAGCGTTTGTCATCGTTGTCACAGGTCACTTCTCTCCCATCTGAAGGTAGGGACAGGTCTGTTCTGAGTCCGCTTCCAAACAGCAATACAAACGTGGTTTGAAGTGGAATGACAGCCAGTCCATCAGGTAACCGCCGGGCTTGCCGTATTTGAACAGGATCAGAAAGGGAATGCTCAGAACCGGAACACCGTACTGAAGGAGCAGACTCATCGGGATACCAAACAGCTCGCGGTCCAGAAAACGGCCGAGAATGTTGAAGAGCACTGCCAGAATGACCACGACGAACAGGTCTTCGAACTCCAGATAGAGAAAGGTCACCCGCGTTTGGAGATTGCGGTAGACCGGCGTGGTTTGAAGAGACATGGGGACTCCAGTGATGAGTGCCGAGTGACAAGTGACGAGCACAAAAGCCAAGAGCAGCGAGATCCTCGATAGGCAAGCCGCGAGAGCGACCATCTGGCGCCCCTAATCGCTTCTTGTCACTCGTCACTTGTCACTCAGCTGACTCCTCCGGTTCCTTGGGCGACAAAAAACTCCGCCAGCCGGAGCAGCCCGGAAATCATGAAGCAGCATCCAGCCGCCACAAAGTTGCGCAGATAGCTATGACC
>Ga0187893_10002596_pt1 | contig 39276 bp, 41 predicted proteins | sample MA1701074metaG_FD_139574 | JGI IMG/M metagenome (GOLD analysis project Ga0187893, IMG submission 139574) | White microbial mat communities from a basaltic lava cave in the Kipuka Kanohina Cave System on the Island of Hawaii, USA - MA170107-4 metaG ...
CGTCATCGGCTTCCGCACCCGGGAGGCACTCATCGCCCTCGGATTCATCCTCTTGATCGTGGCCTACGGTCACACGTTGATCGAACCCCTCTTCAGCACAGAGGGACACATCTTCCCGCGCGGAGTTTTCCTGCTCGCGGCCCTCGCGCTTCCGGCAGAGGAGGATCGGCTGTCGGTCGATTCCTGGCTCACGAGAACACGAACGCGCGAACCGTAGACGGGACCTTCGGGAACGAAGGCGGCGTATCTCCTTCAATATATTGCATCTCGCGAGGGTCTCGCAAATATTATATCACTAATATAAAATAGGGTCTCGAAATGACGGCGCAACTGCGATTTTTCGCCGACCCTGGGTCCAGCTTCTTTCTGTTCGGTCCTCGGGGAACGGGGAAGTCCACGTGGCTCAAGACGCAGTTCCCGGATGCCCTCTCCGTCGATCTGCTGGACCCCGAGACCCAGAGGCAGCTTCGGGCGCGCCCCGAGCGGCTCGGTGAACTCATCGCGGCGAAGCCCGACGCGAAGCTGGTCGTGGTGGACGAGATCCAGAAAGTCCCGGCCCTTCTCGACGTCGTTCACAGCCTGATGGAGACCCGTCGCGCTCCTCGATTCTCGCTCACCGGCTCGAGCGCCCGAAAGCTCAGGCGCGAGGGCGTCGACCTCCTCGCTGGAAGAGCCCTCCTTAGGACGATGCATCCGTTCATGGCCGCCGAGTTGTCCACGAGCTTCCAACTCGAGGGAGCACTTCGCCAGGGGCTCGTACCTCTCGTTTGGGATGCGGAGCAACCGGAAGAAGTTCTGCGGTCCTACGTGGCCCTCTACGTGAAGGAAGAAGTGCAGATGGAAGGTATCGTGCGCAACCTGGACGATTTCAGCCGGTTCCTCGAAGCGTCGAGCTTCTCCCACGGGGCGGTCCTGAACGTCTCCGACGTGGCGCGGGATTGCAGCGTCAACCGCAATACCGTTCAGTCCTACCTGCAGGTGCTGGTTGACCTGCTCCTGGCGTTTCAAGTCCCCGTCTTCACTCGTCGGGCGAAAAGGCAGCTCGCCTCCCATCCCAAGTTCTACTGGTTCGACGCCGGCGTCTTTCGATCGATTCGTCCGTCGGGCCCGCTCGACCGGCCCGAGGAAATTTCTGGCGCGGCGCTCGAAGGGCTCGTTGCCCAGCATCTGAGAGCGTGGATCGATTACACAAACGCCGGCTTCAAGCTGAGCTATTGGCGAACGAAAAGTGGCTCCGAGGTGGATTTCGTCGTTTACGGCCCGGAAGGATTCTGGGCCATCGAGGTCAAGCACGGCGCGACCATTCGCCCGGACGACCTTCGCGCTCTCCGTTCTTTCCAGGAGGATTACCCGGAGGCTCGGACCAGGCTAGTCTATCGAGGCAAAGAACGGCTTCGTGTCGAAGACGTGCTCATCCTGCCCGTCGAGGAGTTTCTCCTTGCCCTCCGCCCCAACCAGCCCATCCCGTAGACGGCAGAATTTTCATCCCAAGAACCGGTACCCGAGCTTGTGCACCGTCACCACGTACTGCGGGCGCGCGGGGTTGGGCTCGATCTTCTGCCGCAGCCCCGAGACGTGGACGTCGACCGTGCGCGAGTGGATGTCGGCGTCGTAGCCCCAGACGCGGCTCAGGAGCTCTTCCCGGCTCAACGTCGCCCCCCGGTTCTCGATGAAGTACTTCAGGAGCTTGAACTCGAGTGCGGAGAGCTCGACGGGTGCCTTGTCGCGCGTGACCTCCGCCTTGCGGAAGTCCACCTCCACGTCTCCGAACGCGTACCGGCGGATTGCGCTCGCTCCGTCGGCGCCACTGCCCTCCCCCCGCCTCAGAAGGGCCTCGATCCGGGCGGTCAGCTCCATCATGTCGAAGGGCTTCGTGAGGTAGTCGTCGCCTCCGAGCTTGAGCCCGACGACCTTGTCCGCCACCTCGCCCCGCGCGGTGAGAAACAGGATGGGGGTCGATGCGCCGCGGCTCCGGAGTTCGCGGCACACGTCGAGCCCGCTCTTCCCCGGAAGCATCACGTCGAGGACGATGAGGTCGTAGGCGCCGTCGGAGGCCTTCTTCAAAGCTTCCCCACCCTCTCGCGCCGCATCGACGGCGTAGCCTTCGCTCTCGAGTCGGTCCGTGAGGGTGAGGACGAGCCCGGGCTCGTCCTCGACGAGAAGCACCCTCTTCTTGCTCACGATGCCTCGGGAAGGACGAGCGAGAACCGGCTCCCCTTCCCCGGACGCGACTCGACTTCCACTCTGCCGCCGTGCTCGCGGACGATCTGCTGGACGAGGCTCAAACCCAGCCCGCTCCCCCGAACCTGCCCATCACGGGCGCGGCGGCCGCGGTAGAAGGCGTCGAAGAGCTGCGGCACCTCCGACGGCGGGATGCCCGGGCCGCGATCCGAGACCGAGATCGAAACCTCGCCCGAGCGCGCCTCGATCGCGACCTTCACCGCGTTCGCGTCCCCTCCGTGCTTGAGGGCGTTGCCGACGAGGTTCGCGACCCCACGCCTCAGGGCGCCTTCGTCGCCGAGCACGAACAGATCCTCTTCAGGTAACGCCGCCTCCACTTCGACTCCGCGATCGCGGGAATCCGCCGCGTTGTCGGCGATAGCGGCGCGCACGACGGCCGTCGTCGACACACGCTCTCTCGCCGACCGCCTCGTCTGCGAGGCGACTCCCGCGAGCTCGAGCACGTTCTCGACGAGGTCCTCGAGGCGCCGGCCCTCGGCTTCGATGAGTCCCCCGTAGCGGCGGACCTGGGGTCCTTCCGCGACCGAGCCGTCCGCCAGGTTCTGGGCCGCGGAGCGAATGACCGCGAGGGGAGTGCGAAGCTCGTGGGAGACGTCGGCCACGAACTCCATCTTGCGCTCGGAGAGCTCCATCGCCCGCCGCGCGGAGACCGTCAGGAGAACGATGCTCCCTCCCAGAAGAAAGAGCACCCCCGTCCCCAGAGCGAGGTTCCGGGCCCGGGCCCGCCCCACCACCGCGTCGAGGGAACCCTCCCGATGGCGGACGTAGACCCTCCAAGGGCCGTCGTTCCGCGGGAGATCGGGAGGAGGAGGCCCGGGGGGAGGTCGTCCCCCGACCGGGCGCGGCGACAGAAGGCCCGAAGTGGCGTCCGCCGATTCGATGACTTCGGACGCGTCGTCGCGCGTCGAGAAGACGACCCGACCCGAGTCGTCCACGACCGCGATGTCGTAGTCGCGCGTCTCCTCGGAGCCGAAAACCCGGGCGGCGACGTCGGGAAGGAGCTCGCCCGCGGTGACCTCATTGCGAAAAACGACCAGGGCCGCGGCAGGCCCTCGGGCTCCGCGCTCCGGGCGGGCCGGTGTGACGATCGCGAGCGGATCGCTCGAGATGAGAGCGAGAGGCGGTCCGGGCCCCCGCGGGCGGCCTCGGTGCGAGTGACGGAACGCTTCCCCCCGCTCCCGGAGCCGCTCGAGGTGCGGCGGCAGGCTGGATCGTACGAAGGCGCCGTCCTCTTCGAGCCTTGCGATCTCGAGCCGGCCCTCTTCGAAATCGAGCCGATAGAGCTCGGCGACGATCTCCGGATAGTGCGCATCGCGTTCCAGATCGGCGAGCGCCTCCGGAAGCTCCGAGGCGGAACGCATGGACAGCGAGCGCAGAACCCGGGCGATCTCGAAATCCAGCTCGCCCGTGAACCGAGCGAGCGACGAGCGCAAACCGGAGCGCAGCCTCTCCGCTTCCGCGCGGCTCAGCGCTCCCGTCCAGCGATACTGGAGCCCGGCGAGAACGAGGAGAAGAGCGAGAAGCGAAAGAGGCAGAAGAAGGCCAAATCTCCGATTCGACTTCGCGCTCCACATATTCTCATTCTACCCAAGGCGCGAACGCCCAGACCCCGAGGAGCCGGCTTTTACATCCTTTACAAAAGCTTTGCAGCGTCTTGATTCCGATCCTCTCGTGGATTCGCTACCCTCGAGGTGAGGAGAACGAACATGCGAAACGGCAACCGGATCAAGCTTCTTGGAATCGCCTTCACGAGCGCTCTCGCTCTCGCTTCCATCGCGGCCGCGCAACACGAGGGCCGGCACCACGGGGGCGAGCGCGGATTCCGTGGCGAGGGAATGGGGCCCGGAGGGCCGATGGGCCCGCTCGCGATGCTGCGAGAGCTGGACCTCAGCGAGGATCAACGACGGCAGATTCGAGCGCTCTTCGAAGAGGTCGACCAGACGGGGGCACCGGAGAGGCTCCGCGAGGCGCGCGAGGCGCTCCACGACGCGATCGAGAGCGGCGCGGACGAATCGACTCTGCGGGAGCGCGCGTCTCGGCTGGGAGAGGCCGAGGGCGACGTCGCCGTCGAATGGGCGGGCGTTAGGACGCGCGTCCAGGAGATTCTCACCGAGGATCAGAAGAAAGAGCTCGAGCAGTTGAAGCAGGATGCCCGCGAGCGAAGGGACATGCTTCGAAAGCAGCACGAGGAACGCAAGGCGCGACGGGCGAAGAAGCCTGCCGATCCTCTATGATGGGCCATGCTCGCGGCAGTCGTCCTGGCTTTCGTCCTGGCGCAGGCGGCCGGCTTCTCCGGGACGTGGGAACGTGACCCGGATCGGAGCGATGACGCCCAGGCGAAGATGCGGGTCGCGTTCGAGAGGATGCAGGAAGAGATGGAGAAGCGCGGGCGCGGCCGCATTCCCGGTCCGACACCGGGAGGAGCTCCCCCGGGGGGCCGCGCCCCATCTCCGGGTCAGGTGCCCGAGGAGCTCTACGTCGAGCACGAAAAGGGAGAGCTTCGAATCGATGACGGAGAGCGCCTTTCGATCTTCTACCTCGACGGGCAGAAGCACCGCCGTCAGATGACGAACGGCGCGAAGCTCGAGACGGTGGCGACGATCCAGGGAAGGGTGATCCGGATCGAGGAGAAGCTCGACCGCGGCGAGATCGAGCGGACGATCGAGCTGGCCGAGGACGGGGAGTTGCTCTTCATCAGCCTGAACATCGAGATCGGAAACATGAAGGAGCCGGTTCTGATTCGAACCGTCTACGAGCGGGTGGAGTAGGCGCGCGCAAGCATTCCTCCACCACCCCCGAGCTTGACCCCGCCATTCGCCGCGGAACGGCGCTCGGGGCGATGGAGCGGATCACAGGACACGAGCGGAATCAGCCTTCCTCTTCGAGCGCCGCCTTCTCATCCTCGGTGAGAACGTCGACGACTTCCCAGGCCATGGGCTGCGGTCCCGGGACGATTCCGGCGATATCGGGATCGACGCCGAGAGATGCGTCGGTCGAGTCGCGCTCCGACTTCCGCTCGCGGCGCTTCTCGGCCTTGAGGCGCTGCTTTTCCTGCCGCGCTCTTTCTTTCTGACGTTTGAGGAACGTCTGACGACTACGGTTGGCCAATGAAAACCTCCTCGCTGATCGATCTCATGTGCTCCCTACGATTGCTCTTCCTCCTGATAAGGGTGGAACTGCGGAGCGCCCGCTCCGGACGCCCCAAAGGCTCGTCGCACGAAGCGTTAGCATATGCATTCTATTACACGGTGGTGAGGGCGGCAAGATCCGACGGGCTTGCATCCTCACCTGCGGGGACCTATCCTTCCCCTCGTTTCGGCCCGCCTTGGCAACGGGAGACACGCTCATGAAGAAGACAGCGATCCGCTGCACCGCGGCCCTCGTGCTGGCGGCAGCCACGGCTTCCGCGCAGGGGACCCAGTTCCGCTCCGATCGTTTCTCGGCGCTCAAGTGGAGGGAGGTCGGTCCCGTGCGCGGCGGGCGCTCTCTCGGGTGCACCGGGAGCCCCGGCCGGGTGAACGAGTACTACTTCGGCGCGACCGGCGGGGGTCTCTGGAAGACGACGGACGGCGGGAACACCTGGTTTCCGGTGACCGACGGCAAGATCTCGAGCTCCTCGATCGGGGCGGTGGCAGTCGCGGAGACCAACCCCGATATCATCTATATAGGTGGGGGCGAGACGCAGCTTCGAGGCAGCATCACCCAGGGGGACGGGGTCTACAAGTCCACGGACGGAGGCAAGACGTGGCGGCACCTCGGCCTTCGCGACACCCAGGCGGTCGCCCGCATCCGCGTCCACCCCACGAACCCCGACATCGTCTACGTCGCCGCCCTCGGCCATCCCTACGGGGACAACGAGGAGCGCGGGATCTTCCGTTCGACCGACGGCGGGAACACCTGGCAGAAAGTCCTCTACAAGAGCCCGAAGGCGGGGGGCGCCGATCTCATCATCGACCGCACGAATCCCCGTGTGGTCTACGCCTCTCTCTGGCAGGTGTACCGGAAGGCCTGGAAGATGTGGGGGGGCGGCCCCGACTCCGGCCTGTACAAGTCCGAGAACGGCGGCGACACCTGGGTCGAGCTGACGAAGAACCCGGGAATGCCCGAGGGCCCGATCGGAAAGATCGGCGTCACCGTCTCCCCGGCGGACCCGAAGCGGGTCTGGGCGATTGTGGAAGCGGCCGAGGGAGGGGTCTTCCGCTCCGATGACGCTGGCGCCACCTGGAAGAGGACCAACGAGGAGAGAAAGCTCCGGCAGCGGGCGTTCTATTACTCGCGCATCTACGCCGATCCCCACGACCGCGAGACGGTCTACGCGCTCAACACCGGCTTCTACAAATCGACGGATGGAGGCGCGACGTTCGCGACCGAGATCGAGCCGCCCCACGGCGACAACCACGACCTCTGGATCGACCCCAACAACCCTCAGAGGATGTGCAACACCAACGACGGCGGCGGAAACATCTCGCTCAACGGAGGCGAGACGTGGACCGAGCAGGACTTCCGCACGACCCAGCTCTACCACGTCACCACCACGAACGACGTCCCCTACCACGTTTGCGGAGCGCAGCAGGACAACACCACGGTGTGCGTCCCGAGCGACGGCTGGGAGAACATGCTCGTCCCCTTCGGCGCCAACCACGGATGGAGGTACGAGGTCGGTGGTGGCGAGAGCGGCTACATCACCCAGCACCCGACGAACCTCGACGTCTTCTACGCGGGAAGCCAGGGCGCTCTTCTGACCCGCTACGATCGATCGAACGGCCAGATCCGCGACATCCAGATCTACCCGCGGTTTTTCTCCGGCGAGCCCTCGAGCGCTCTTCCCGAGAGATGGCAGTGGACGTATCCCATCGTGTTCTCTCCCCTCGATCCGAACGTGCTCTTCACCTGCTCCCAGCACGTCTGGAAGACGACGAACGACGGCCAGAGCTGGGAGAGGATCAGTCCCGACCTGACCTACGCCGATCCCGAGACGCTAGGCGAGAGCGGGGGGCTCATCACGATGGACATGAACGGCCCGGAGATCTACGCGACCGTGTTCGCGCTCGCGCCGTCCCATCACGACATCAATACGATCTGGGCGGGATCCGACGACGGCCGAATCCACGTCACCCGCGATGGCGGGAAGAGCTGGCAGGACGTGACTCCCCGCGAGCTCCCCAAGTTCTCGCGGGTCGAGTCCATCGACGAGTCCCGCCACACACCCGGGACCGCGTACTTCGCCGCGAGCCGCTACCAGGTCGACGACCGCGAGCCCTACGTCTTCCGCACACGCGACTACGGGAAGACCTGGACCAAGATCGTGAGCGGAATCGCCCCCGGACACTTCGCCCGGGCGGTCCGTGAGGACCACGTCAAGAAGGACCTCCTGTTCCTCGGGACGGAGCACGGAGTGTACGTTTCTTTCGACGCCGGAGAACGCTTCCAATCGCTCCAGTTGAATCTTCCCGACACTCCCATTCGCGACCTGGTGGTGAAGGACGCGGACGTCGTCCTCGGGACCCACGGCCGCGGGTTCTGGATCCTCGACGACATCGAGCCCCTGCGAGAGCTCTCCCCCGCGGTGTACACGAAAGCCCTCACGGTATTCGAGCCGGACGAGCCAGCGATTCGCGGCGTCAGAAACGCCGTGATCCAGTACTTCCTCGCGGAGAAGTCGGAGGAGCTCGAAGTCGAGATCCTGGACAGGGCGGGAACCGTCGTCGCCACGTTCGAGGGCAAGGAAGAAGTCAAGAAAGAGCCGACGAGCTTCTGGCGGACACCCGCCTCGACTCCGCCCACCATGGCGGCAGGACTGAACCGATTCGAGTGGAACCGGCGCACCAAGGGTGCTACCAAGTTCGAGGGGATGATCATCTGGAGCGCCGAGCCGGAGCACGGCCCGAAGGCGCCCCCGGGCCGCTACCAGGCCCGGGTGACTTCGGGCGGAGTCAGCGAGACGGTGGGATTCGAAGTGGTCATGGACCCGCGCCTCAAGGGAGTCACGCAGGCCGACCTCGAGGAACAGTTCCGGCTCGCGAGCCAGATCAACGAGAGGACGAGTGCTTCGAACGAGGCGGTCATCGACATCCGCGACGTGCGGAAAGAGCTCGAGTCGCGTCTCGAAGGGACCTCGAACGCGGAGCTCCAGCAAAAAGGACGAGACTTCGTCGAGAAGATCTCGGAGATCGAGCGCGCGATCTACCAGGTGAAGAACCAGAGCGATCAGGACCCTCTCAACTTCCCCATCCGGCTCAATAACCGGCTCGCCGCTTTGAGGCGCAGCGTCGAAACGGGAGACGCGAAGCCGACGGACGGAGCCTACAAGGTCTTCCAGGAGCTCTCGGCCGAGCTCGAGGGCCATCTCACGAAGCTCGAGGGGCTCATGGGTCAGCTCGACGGCATCAACCAGCTTCTCGCGGGCGAGGGCAAGGATCCGGTCGCCCGGAAGCCGCGCTGATGCCCGAGCTCAACATCGACTTCCTGACCCTGGGCCTCATCTGGTTCGTCGTCTTCCTGTTCTCGACGACGTGCCACGAGGGAGCGCACGCCCTCGTGGCCAAGCTCGGGGGCGACCCGACGGCGAGCGGGCAGGTCACGCTCAACCCCATCCCTCATATCCAGCGCGAGAAGTTCGGGATGGTGGTGATGCCGATTGTTTCCTATCTGTTCGGCGGGTACGTGATGGGATGGGCGAGCGCGCCCTACGATCCCGTATGGGCTTACCGGCATCCGCACCGGGCCGCGCGCATGGCTCTCGCCGGTCCGGCGGCGAACTTCACGCTCATGGCCTTAGCGGCGCTCGCGATCCGCGTGGGCGTCGCGCTCGGCGTCTTCGTTCCGCCTTCGGCGGCGAGCTTCGCCCGGATCGCCGAAGCCGCCGACCCCGCCGGCTTGGGCTCGCTCCTGGCGACGGTCGTCAGCGTGCTCTTCATGCTCAACCTCATTCTCGGCACGTTCAATCTCCTCCCCATCCCTCCCCTCGATGGGAACGTCGGGGTCACGATCTTCATGACGGAAGATCGAGCCCGGCGCTTCCTCGAGATGTTCCGGACCCCGAACTTCGCCTTCATGGGGCTGTTCCTCGCCTGGGCGCTCTTCGGGCGGGTCTTCCCGCACGTCTTCACGCACGCGCTGAACGTGCTGTACTACGGGATGGTGAGCTACGGCTGAGCTCAGCCCGCCCGCTTGAGGTGCTCCTCGATGCACTGCCAGATGGGAAAGTAGGCGCGGGGCGAGAGCATCTCTGGAGGATAGGCGCCGCGGAGCTCCTCGGCGATGCGCACCCGGATCCTGCGGGTGTTGCCGCCGTCCTCTTCGCTCCGGTAGATGTCGAGGACGTCATCTGCGAACCGCCTCCGCCTCAGAGTCGAAAGCCCCTCGATGCGCTCGAGGCCGTCGCGCGAGCGATCGAAGCGGAAGCCGTCGCGGCTCAGCATGGCGACCGCCCACTCCGCCTGCGCGCGGAGCTTCGTCAGGTGCTCGCGCATGATGGTCATCGTCTCCTTCACGAAGAACCGCTGCTCTTCGGAGAGGGCATCGGGGGGGACCGTGCGCAGGATCTCGCTGAACTCGAAGACGAGCCTTTCTTCGCGGAGCCGGAGCTCTTCGGGAGTTCCCGCCTCCCGGAGGAACGTCTCGAGCTCGTCCTTCAGATCGCGTCGATCCCACGCATCGCGAGACGGGACGAGGGAGGCTTCCGCCAAACCGACATCGTTCTCCGCCGTCATGGACTGCGTGGACCCCTGCATCGAGGGTAACGGCGGGCCCCGGGAACTGTCAACTTCGCGAAAAATGACGGCGATGGAATCGGCGGACGTGGTCGTGGTAGGGGGCGGGGCGGCCGGGCTTGCAACCGCCATCTTCGCCGCCCGGCCTCCGGAAACCCCCATCGGGCAGCTCGGCCGCGACGAGAGAAGGCGACGGGTACACGCTCTCGTCGACTGGCCGCTTCCCGTCTCGGGAAGCCGCGGGTATTCCTTCGCGGAAGTCACCGCGGGCGGGATTCCTCTCGAGGAGGTCGACCCCGCGACCATGGCGTCGCGCCGCTGTCCGGGCCTTCACCTCGTGGGAGAAATGCTCGACGTCGATGGCCGCATCGGAGGGTTCGACTTCCAGTGGGCGTGGTCGACGGGCTCGGTCGCCGGCAGAGCGGTCGTCGAGTAGGCCCGGCTCGCAAGTGACGGATCCCGGGAAATGCGGGAGAATACGTGGAGATGAGCGGGACGACCCCTTCCAGCTTCGAATGTCCCATGCTCCTGCAGTTCGGAGGCGAGGCCGAGCTCGGTATCGTGCGCACCCGGGACGAGTGGGAGATCGATCCGGACCTCTACGCCCGGAGATACCAGGCGGACGATCGGCTCATCGACTCCGCCGGAGTCGAGTACCGCCTCGAGTTCCGGAGCGCTCCAGGGCGTGGACGGAACGAGATCGTCCCGACCGGGCGGCGCTACGACCCGGGGGAAGTGGCGTCCCTCGCGGTGCGCCACATCGAAAGCGTGGGGGCCCGGCCCGAGTGGCTCTCCTCTCACCTGCGCGACATCGCGGACAGCCAGAGGATCCGCGCCATCATCCTTTACCTCGCGAAGCTCGCGGCAGCGGACGTTTCCGAAGCCGCCGAGGACGACGAGTAAACGGAAGCCTCCCCGACCCCGCTGCGCTATACTTCCCCGTCTCTAAATCCACAGGGGAGGAAAAATGCAATCGGTTTCGAGAAAAGTTTTCGCCGCAGTCATCTCTCTCGCTTTCGCCGCGGCCGCGGCCGCTCAGGACCAGCCCGCGAGCAACATGGAGATCCTGCGGGACAAGATCAAGGCGGACAAGAAGCACCTCATCGCCGAGAACCTCGGCCTCACCGAAGGCGAGTCCAAGGTGTTCTGGCCGGTGTACGAGGAGTACCAGATAGAGCTCGCCTCGATCAACCAGCGGCTGGGAAAGGCGGTTCAGAGCTACGCCCAGGACTACAACGCCAACACGCTGACCGATGACAAGGCCAAGGCCCTGATGACCGAGGCCCTCGCGATCGAGGAGGCGGAGGTCGCGCTGAAGAAGAAGTATCTGGACAGGTTGACCGGGATCATCCCCGCCACCAAGGCCGCGCGCTATCTCCAGATGGAGAACAAGATCCGCGCGATCATCCGATTCGACCTGGCGGCGAGCATTCCTCTCGCGCCTTAGGTCGCGCTTCGCGCAGGGGGCGTGTACCGGACCGCCATGACCGTGATGTCATCGGACTGGGGCGCGCCCCCTGCGAAGGTCTTCACCGCCTGGTGGACCGCGCGGGCGATGCCGGCGGCGGAATCGGGAGGAACCGTCGCGAGCACCGCCCGAAGACGCTCGGTCGTGAAGAACTCCCCGTTCGGATCGAGCGCCTCGCTCACTCCGTCGGTGTAGAGCACGAGGGCCTCTCCGGGCGCGAGCGTCGTCTTCTGCGCCCGGTACTCCGAAGCCTCGATGAGGCCGAGGACCGGTCCCCCGTCGACCGAAAGGAAGCGCGGCGCGGAGCCGCCCAGGAGCACGGGCGGGTCGTGCCCCGCGGAGGCGTACGTGAGCTCTCCCGTCGCGAGATCCAGAGCGCAGGCGAAGAGCGTCACGAACATCCCCTGCTCGTTCTCCTCGCAGAGGTCGCGATTCACATCTCGGAGGACCTGGGCGAGATCGGTCTCGAGCGGAACGATCGCGCGGAACAGGGTCTTCGCCCGCGCCATGAAGAGCGCGGCCCCGACTCCCTTTCCCGATACGTCCCCCACCACGAAGGTGAGCTTTCCGTCGCGCAGGAAGTACTCGTAGAGATCTCCGCCGATGTGGCGGGCGGGCTCGAGAATGGCGTGGAGATCGAAGCCGTCTCCCGGCGTGCCACCGGCGCTCGCCGCGGGAAGCATGTCGACCTGGATGCGCCGGGCGAGCTGGAGCTCGCTCTCGAGCCGCTCCTTCGCCCGGGTGGTGGCCTCGAGATCGCGGACGTAGACTTTGAGGGAGTCGCGCATCCGGTGAAACGCAGAGGTGAGGGCGCCCACCTCGTCGTCGGATTGAACCGGAGGGAGCGCGCCTTCGAGGTTTCCCAGCGCGATCTCTCCCGCGCTCGAAGAAAGCTCGGCGAGCGGGCGGGTGAGGCGGGAGGCGAGGGTCGCCACCAGGCCTATGAGGCACACAAGTCCGGCCGCGAGGATCAGAAGCTGCGCGCGCCTCAGGCCGTATACCTCTTCCAGGATCTGGTCCTCGGGATAGATAGCGGCGTACGACCAACCCGCCCCGCCCACCGGGCGGAACGCGGCGCGCGCGTCCTTTCCCAGGTAGAGATCGCGATAGCGGATGAAGCCCTCCTCGCCGCGGAGCATCATCGCGAGGATCTCGCGGATCTCGGGACCGGCCTGCGGGTTGACCAGTTCGGAGGCGGTCTTGTCCGAGAGAACGAACCGTCGGTCGGGATGGGCCAGGACGTGTCCCTTGCGGGAGAGCACCATCGCGTAGGCCGCTCCCTCCGGGTCGCGAGACTCCACGAACTCTTGGAGCCATCCGATCGCGAGGTCCGCGGTCACGACGCCCAGGAGCCGGCGCTCTCCGTCCTCGGTCCGGAAGACGGGCACGGAGTACGTCACCATGAGGACGTTCGCCCCGCCCTCGTCGAAGTAGGGCTCGGACCATTGGGATTTCCCCGAGGACGCGGCGGCAACGTACCAGTCCTTCTCCCAGTAGCTGTATGACCCTGATGCGAGATCGAGCGATTTTGTCTCCGCGCCGTGGCGAAAGACGTAGGGAGCGTATCGCCGCCGCTCCGGAGCGACGGCCGCGGCGGAGCCGTAGAGCTGGGGATTCCCCTCGACGAAAGAGCGAATCACTTGCTCGAGCCCCTCATCGGACACCGTGGTGTGCTCGAGGGTCGTTGCGAGAAGTCTCGTCCCCTCGTCGGCGGAGCGAAGCACCTCCTCGACCTCTCTCGCTCCCGACTCCGCGGTGCGCACCGCGATCCGGGAGGCATCCCGAAGGACGAAGCTCCGGGAAACGAAGAAGGAGTAGATGATCGCGAGGGCGAACACGACTCCGGTCGTCCCCGCGACCCAGAACAGAAGACGGGAGCTTACGCTTCGGAACGCCACCGAAGGATTCTACTCTCTACTTGCGTCGCGATTCCTTAGAGGCGCCCTTCCAACCGGTTACTCAGTCCGTTCCCCAGGGGTTGTCGATCGCGAAGCGCCAGGAGCCGTCTGCCTGACGAACGCAGAACATCCGCGGATTTTGCCGCAGCTTCACCGGTTCGCCGTCCCCTCCGCTTCCAGCGAAGGACCAAACGGTAGTGACACGGGCCAGAATCTCACTTGAGTGGATCGCCTGAGCCTTGCCTACGTCAGGACGTCGGAGTTCGTCACCAAGATGACACCGTGCGCTGACCGCGGCGTTTCAGGGGCAAGCGCTGGAACGAACAGCGCACGGACGATCTCATGGTCGCGATAGCTCTCGGGCAGCGCCGGCAATGCCCGGGAGAAAACCTCCCGAGCGTGCTTCTCCAAAGACCCTCGATTCAGCGGTCGGTCCGTCCATTTGCATTCGCCGACCAGGAGCCTTCTTCCTTTCGCCGATTCGCTGACGATATCCCACTCCGGCATCTTTCCCCTCCACCAACGGGAAGCGATCCCCCAAGGGCCTAGTTCGCCGAGAGGCGTGCGCGGGTGCAGGAAGGGGAGGCGCTTGCGGCAGAGATCTTCCCAGGCCAGGGACACCAGCTGAGGCCAGAACCGGTTGAGGAGCGAAATCCGCGCGTCGCGTCCGCTCGCCGCAAGAAAACCGCGGTTCGGCGCGACCACTCGAAACCAGAGGCGGAAGAAAGGATCGTCGATCTTGTAGAGGCTCCGGCGGGATTTTTTCTCGGACTCGGCGAACGGAATTTCCCGCCTCACCAGTCCCATGCCATGGAGACGCTCGAGCGGCCGGGAGATGGAGGTGGCGGGCCGGCCTACCCGCGCCGCGATCTCGGAGACTCGATGCGCGCCGGCCCCGATGGCATCGAGCACGGGCCGTACCTCCAGGGCGGACGGGACCTCCTCGATGAGGATGCGATCGGGCTCTCGATGAAGCGGGCTCAAGGGGTCCAGAACGATTCGCTCCACCCGAACGGACGGCGTTCCCTTCTGCTCGACGGCCAGCTCCCAGTATCTGGGAACGCCGCCCCAGGCGGCGTAGCTCTCGACGAGGGTGGTGGGGGTTTGTCGCCCGAAAGCTTCCTTCAGATACCGCGGGTCGAGGGGCCGCAGCTCCAGGATCTCCGCGGCGCGGCCGTAAAGTGGGTCCTCCGCCGAAAGAACTAGCCCTTGCATCATGCGCTGGCTCGAGCCCGCGAGTGCGACCACGAGTCGGCTCGCCCGGGCTTCGTGGTCGTTCCACCGCTGGAGAACACTCGGGAGCTCGGGCGAGGAAAGGACGAGATAGGGAAGCTCGTCGAAGATGATCGGCCCACGCCATCGAGCGAGCCGAGCCTCCCGCGCGAGCCGGGAGAGAACAGACCGCCAATCGCGGTACTCCACGTCGGCGAATCCGGGAAGGCGCGTCGAGACGGCCTGAGCGAAGTAGCGCCTCTGGACGTCCGCCGATGACATGTCGGCAACCGTATAGAGGCCGTCGTGCTTGGCGGCCCATTCCACGAGCAGGCGGGTCTTCCCGAGCCGCCGGCGTCCGTAGATGACTCCGAGGCCGCCGCCCCTCCTGGCCATCAAATGATCCAGGCGGGCCATTTCTTCGCCGCGATTCAGGAAAATCATTATGCAATATAGCATAATGCCAAATAGCATAAAGTGCAACGGCTCCCGCGAGCGGGCCATTCCCCTGCGGGGAGGCGGGTTTTGCGCTGGGCAGTAGCGGCCGGTGTCAGACTCTCGTGAATCCCATGTCCTCGAGGCGCGTCGAGGGTCAGATCACTGGCTCGAGGACCCTTGTCACTTTGAGATCGAGTTTCCCCTTCATCGCAATGAAGGCGGCCAGCGCCTCACGGACACCCTGCAAGCCGTGAGCGAGGGTCCCCCGCTGAGTCGCGAAAGCGGCCTCCGGCTCACGAAGACGGATGAGGGCGTCGAGATTGCCCTTGTTGATTCCGTCGACGACCGACTCGAGCAGTTGCTCGGGCGTTCCGTTGGACGTTTATCTACTTCTTCCGCTCTACGACCCACTCGCAATGCGAATCGCCGCGGACCATGTTCTTGGTAAGTTTGAAAGTGAAATTGGGGTTCAAACTTTCGGCCGCTCCATCACCCCACCTTTGATGCCCTACGCCGCAAGTATCAAAGTCAAGGCCCAGCTCCTTCCACCTCTTGTGCCAGGGACACTGAGTCGTCCTTCCCACGCATCTGTCTTTGGTAGCTTCCACGACGTCGAATTTGAACTCCGGCCCCATGGACGCGATGGCAAGAAGATGTGTAGCCCCCTCGATATCTTCGGCGGTCTCCGTAGCCAATCCGAGGCTATCAGCAAATTCCTTGGCTCCCTTTCCCGCTTCATACCAGAGCGACCCGTTGAACTCCTCGAATTTCTTCTGTCCCACGGCCTGTTTCAGGGCATTGGAGATTGCAAGGTATGCGCCGGTCAGTCCTTTCGTCGCAATCTCCCACCTCGTCTTCTCAGGAATCGCTTCTATCGTGTTCGCCATCGGGACCCTCCCTTTTCGTCGTCACATCTTTCTGTTGTGGTCTTGTTTTTTTTGCAGGTACGCGTATATCACAGATTCGAGACAAGTCCGGTATTCGGATGTTGCTGCCAAATCCAGGAAGGGGAGAGGACTCGCGCCCGTTCAGGCCCTTGTGAATCCCATCTCCTCGAGGAGCTTTTCCGTCGGGTGGAATTTTTCCCGATCCCCCGGCTTCATCACCTCGTGGTCGGGATGGAAGACGCGAACGGTGCTGGTGACCACTGGATTCTTCCCCACCCCTTTGGGAAAGCGCACCGCGCGGCGGAAGCCGCTCGAGCCGACTTCCTACCGGTGATTCAGTCCGTTCCCCAGGAGTTGTCGATCGCGAAGCGCCAGGAGCCGTCTGGCCGACGACGCAGAACGTCCGCGGATTTGCCCGCCAGCTTCACCGGCGCGCCGTCCGGTCCGGTTCCGGCGAAGGAACGTAGCTCGTTCGAGTTGTCTATTAGAAACTGCCCAACGTGCGTCAAGGGGTGCCGAGCGCAGCGTGCTGGCGCAGCCAGTAGGCGTTCGGATGGAGCTCCGCCATCACCGAGGACGCAGCGCGGCCGAAGTCGCTCTCGCGGAACTTCTGGAAGGACTCTCGATCGCTCCACTCGGTGAGGGTGACGAGGCTCGCGCCGTCCTCGGAGAGGAGAACGCGCGCGCGCAGGAAGCCCGGGAGGCTTCGAAGCTGTTCGGAGGCAAGTCGGATGAGGTTATCAGCATGACGGGTCTGTGCTTCAGCCGTCGTCGGGTAGATCACGAGGGCCAGAAAGGGTTCGGTCTTGTTCACTGAGCCTCCTTGGAGTCCGCTCCCACCCAGAATATTGTATCCGTAACATTACCGTTAAGATCCAGGTCGTGCTACTCGTAAATTCTCCCTGGCCGCCCCGTAGTTTTACGAGTTCCCCCCATTTCACCCCTCCGATAGCCTCTCTCCCGTGCGGTTGTCCAGAAGAATTGGGTCATTCGCCGCGCGGAAGGGTGTTTTCGCACGCGACGGGAGCGCCGAGTCGTCGACCGCGGACGTTTTGGCAACGGCACGAAAGTTGCTCGGTTCTTCGTCTTGTTCCTCTTCGCGACGGGTACAAGGTCGGCCCGCAGTTCTTCCGCGGGCTCAAGAAGAACGCCTTTTTCAAGCGCTCCTGACCCTGGTCCTCTGTGTCGCGAGCCTCGCGACCACGGTTGTGGCCGCGAAGGCCATGGGGTACGACAGCGGAACGGCGGCCGGGCTCATGGCAGGTGCTTTCACGGAGTCGACGGTTATCGGAACCGCGGCCCTGCGAGCGATTCAAGACGAGGCCGGGAGCAAGGTCCCGGTCCTCGGGTACACCGTCCCCTATGCCATCGGAAACATCCTCCTCACCGCGTGGGGCCCGGTGGTGGTGATGCTTACGCGGTAGGCCCTCTCCCTTTTCGGGCCGTCTTTGTCGCTCCCCCCGGCATGGTTGTCGGGATCAGCGCGCGGCCATGTCTTCGGTAGACGTCCCGGAAGTCCGTGTCGACGGTAACGACGAGCGGATCGGCATAGACCTCCGTCATGCGCACGAGGCAGGCATCTGCGAGGTCCATGGGAACATCGCCGTATTTCTTCAGCAGCCTCCTCACAGCCGTGGCCTCTTCCTCGAGCCGAAAGACGCCGCGGACCATGCCCCGCTCCAATAATTCCATGACCGCGTCTCCACCGTGCGGGATGGCTCTTACGAGATAGATCGCCTCTGAGAGCACGGCTTCGCACGTCAGAAGCGGCGGCCGAAGGTTCGCCATGGTGTCGACGGCCCACTGGTGGTGTCGATCGCGCCGATTGAGGAAGGCGACGAGAGGTCCGGTATCGACGAGGGTGGTCTTCAACGACCGTAGCCTCGGAGGTGCCCGCGATCGGTGGACAGACCGCGGGGTCCTTCGAGACTCCCTGCGAGATCCCGCGCGATCTCGAGACACGTGCCGGAACGGCTTTCGTTCTCGAGAGTGAGATGCGCCTCGAGCGCCTCGCGCAGCAGGGCCGACTGCGATCCCCCCCGCCGTTTCACCGCAGCCTTCAGACGGACCGCTAGAGCATCGGGCAATTTCATCGTTACCGTGGCCATCGTAATCCCTTGATGGCAGTATTGTAATACTGCGGCTCGGGGAGCGCAAATCCGTCCCGCCGGCAGGACCCGAAGGCGCGGCCCTTCACATCGGATCGCCGTCCGCGTCGAGGCGCACCACCGGACCGAACTCGAGCGTGAGGAGGCCCTCTCCGACTTTCGCTTTGTCACCCACCACCACCAGGATCGAGCGGTCCGTGGCGAGGTACTTCCGGGAAGCTCCCTCGAGCATCCCGAGAGTTACGGACTCGATGCGATCGGTGTACCCCCGAAGCTCGTTGGTGTCGTGGCCGTAGCCTTCGAGCTCCGCGATCTCCCCCGCAATCTGGGAGAGAGTCTCGAATCTCTGGGCGAACCCGCGGATCAAATTCTCCTTCGCGTGGGATAGCTCCTCGGTAGTTACCGGCCGGCGCCAATGATGGAGGTCCTCGATCTCCCTCAGCATCTCCACGATCGCTTCCCGGGTGACCGAACTTTCGACGGGCGCCGAGCTCAGAAGAACGCTCTGGACGTTCCCGTATCGAATCGAGGTGAACGCTCCGTAGGTGTACCCTTTGTCCTCGCGGAGGTTCAGGTTGAGCCTTCCCGAGAAGCCGCCTCCGAGAACGGTATTGAGCACCTCGAGGACGTGATGGTCCGGAGTCGCCCGCGGAGGAGCGAGCATGGCGAGGCGGACTTCGGATTGAGCCGCTCCCGGCCGGTCGATGAAGTAGGTCTTCCGCGAAGGAGGGGGAACGGGCTCGACTTTCGCTTCGCCGAAAGAGTCGACGGTCCAGCCTCCGAAGATCCTATCGGCAGCGCTCGCTGCCTCCTCGAGGGAGATGTCGCCCACCATGATGAGGGCGCTCGCTTCCGGTGCGTAGTACCTCAAATAGAACCGCTCGAGCTCCTCCCGCTTCATCTCGCGGACGGAAGACTCCTCTCCCGCCACCGGCCACCCGTAGGGGTGACTGCTTCCGAAGAGCGCCTTCCGGACTGCCTTTCCAGCGATAGCGCCCGGACTCACTCTCTCCTGCAGGATTCCATCGAGGCGTTGCTTGCGGAGCCTCTCGAGCTCCTCGCTCGGAAAGCTCGGGTGCAGCATCACGTCCGCCATGAGCTCTAGAGACTCGGGAAGATGCCGCTTGAGACAATCGAGCGACGCCACGGTCCATTCACGGCTCCCGCCCGTCGAGAGGTGGCTTCCGATGCGATCGAGCTCCGCTTCGATCTGGAGCGACGTCCGGGTCGCGGTCCCCTCCTCGAGCATGTCGGCGGTCATCGAGGCGAGACCGCTTCGCTCCGCCGTTTCCGCGGACGCCCCGCGCTTCACCAGGAGAGCGGCCGCGACCTTCGGGACCTCGCGTCGTTCGACCACGAGAACTCGCAATCCGTTTCCCAGAGTTGAGGCGGCGACCGGAAGCACGTGGAACGAGGGCGTCGGCTGGAGCCCTGGGGAAACCGCTCGGTCGGGTTCGCTCCGGTCGACGGGCTGAGAGACCTCGGGAAGGTAGGAGATCGCGAGGCGCGGTTCGAGAAGGTACTTCTTCGCGACGTACCTCAGGTCTTTCCCGCGCACGCTCTGATACCGCTCGTAGTCCTCCTGGAACTTCGAGGGAGACCCCAGAAAGGTCTGGTACATGGCGAGCCGGTCCGCTTTTCCCCCGAACCCGCCAATGCGCTCGAGGCCGGAGATGAAGTCGAACTCTTGCCCCGCCTGGAGACGCTCGAGCTCCTCGGCAGTGGGCCCTGCCTTCGCCACCCTCTCGATCTCCTCGTCGATCATCCGCTCGAGCTTCGCGAGCTCGGCCCCGGGCCGGGCCGTCGCCACCACCCCGACCAAACCAGCGATCTCGAGGCTGTAGTTGAAGGCGCTCACGTCGGACGCGATCTGCTCGTCGTAGACGAGGCGCTTGTAGAGGCGCGAGTTCTTTCCGTCGGCGAGGAGCGTCGAGAGGAGATCGAGCGCGGCGTCGTCCTTCTCGAAATAGGCGACTCCCGGCCAGGCGAGGTAGAGCCGGTCCTGGGGAACGCGGTCGTGCACGGTGATGCGTGGTTCCCTCGGAAGATCGACCTCCCATTTCCGCTGACGCTTGAGCGGCGGGCCTGGCGGAAGCGAGCCGAAGTACTCCTCGACCAAGCTCTTCGCCTCGGCGGTGTCGAACTCCCCGGCGATGGTGAGAACACAGTTGTTGGGCGTGTAGTACCGGCGGAAGAACTGGTGAACGTCGTCGAGGCTCGCGTTCTCGAGGTCCCGCATGCTCCCGATGATGTGCCAGGAGTACGGATGCCCTTTGGGAAAGAGGTTCTGGAAAATCATCTCGACTGCCGTCCCGTAGGGCACGTTGTCCATGCTCTGGCGCCGCTCGTTCTTCACAACGTCGCGCTGGTTGTCGAGATTCTCCTGGTTGACGGCGTCGAGGAGATAGCCCATGCGGTCCGATTCGGCCCAGAGCACGAGGGGAAGCGAGCCCGCGGGGACGGTCTCGAAGTAGTTCGTGCGATCGAAGTTCGTCGTCCCGTTGATTCCGCCCTGGGAGATGTTGGCTCCCGCCCGCTCCATGAACGACACGAAGGAGCCCTTCACGTTCCGGGAGCCCTCGAACATCATGTGCTCGAAGAGGTGCGCGAAGCCTGTTTTCCCTTCCTCCTCGTTCTTGGAGCCCACGTGATACCAGAGGTTCACGTGTACGACGGGAAGCTTCCGGTCCTCGTGGAGGATGACGCGGAGACCGTTCCGGAGTCGATAGGTCTCGAACTCGATCCGGGGCACGCTCCCGGTCTTGGGCTGGTTCAACTCTTTGCCTCCTGGACTTCTATAATACCTTCATGAGCTTGGCACTCGCTTCCCTCCTGCTGCACCAGCAGTTGTTCACCGCTCCCCTCTCCCTCGAGGAGATGAAGGGAAAGCAGGCGGTCGTCGAGACCACGCTCGGTGAGGTGATTTTCGATCTCCTTCCGGAAAAGGCCCCGAATCACGTCGGGTATTTCATGAAGCTCGCCTCCGAGGGCGCGTATGACGGCACGGCGTTCCATCGCGTCGTGAAGTACGGAATCGTCCAGGGGGGCGACCCCAAGACCAAGGACCCTGCCGCTCGGGCGGAGTTCGGCACAGGGGGCCTCGGGGTCCTCGCGCGCGAGCTGAGCGACGAGAAGCACACCCGGGGCGCGATTTCCGCAGTCCAGATTCCGGGGAAACCTGACTCCGCGGGCTCGCAGTTCTTCATCGTCGTGTCGGACCAGCCGAGCCTCGACGGGCAGTTCACGGTCTTCGCCCGCGTGGCGGAGGGCATGGCGATCGTGCAGAGAATCTCCGAAACGCCCGTCGACGAAAAAGGCCTCACCACCGAACGGGTCGAGCTCGTGAAGGTCACTCTCCGGGACAAGCCTCCTCCCGAGGTCCCGCCGTTCTCGACGGAGACGGTCGAGGAGCTCCGGCAATACCGCGCGGTGCTCGTGACGTCTTTCGGCGAGATCACGGTCGAGCTCTACCCCGACAAAGCCGAGAACCACGTTCGGAACTTCCTGCGGCTCGCTCAGATCGGCGCCTATCAGGGCCTTGCCTTCCACCGGATCGTCCCCGGCTTCGTCATCCAGACGGGATTTCTCGAGACGCGCAGCGAGCCCGCCTCCGAGCGCATCCTCAAGTACGTGCAGAACCTCCCGCCCGAGTTCAACGACATCCTGCACGAGCCGGGAGTCCTCTCGATGGCGCGCGGCGACGATCCCAACAGCGCCTCGACGTCGTTCTTCATCGTGACCGGAACCGCGACCTCTCTCGACCACAAGTACACCGCCTTCGGCCGGGTCGTCGACGGGATGCAAGTGGTGAAGGCGATCGAAGCCGTCCCCACGGACGGCGATACTCCGATGGGACGGGTCGAGCTTGTGCGGATCCGGGTCGAGAAGATTTCGCCCTGACGGCGCGCCGTGAGAGCCGACGTCGTCATCCGGAACGGCCGCACCCTCGATGGCACCGGCGCTCCCGAAAGGCACGAGGACGTCGCGATTCAGGGCGGGAAGATCGCGGGCATGGGCGGCGAGGTCGAGGCGGACGAAGTCATCGACGCCGCGGGCAAAGTCGTGGCGCCAGGCTTCATCGATCTTCACTCCCACGGGGATCTCGTTCTCGCCTGGCCCTCGGAGGAGCGGCTCTCTCTTCTCGAAGGAAGGACCGCACAGGGCATCACGACCGAGATCGTCGGGAACTGCGGCCTCGGGGTCTGTCCTCTCGCCGGCGACGCAGCCGCGATCCTCCCTGAGATTAACGGCTGGATGACCCCCGCCTCCTTCCCCTGGAGCTGGAAGGGGGTGAGCGGCTACCTCTCGCACCTCGAGGGCGTCGGCATTCCCGTGAACGTGGGAACGCTCGCACCCCACGGTCCCCTTCGTCTGGGCGTGCGTTCGCTCGCGCCTGGAGAGACGAGCGGCAACGAGCGCCGGCTCATGGCGGATGCTCTCGACGCCGCCCTCGAGGAGGGAGCGTTCGGGCTCTCGGCCGGACTCATCTATCCACCGGGAATGTACACCTCGACCGACGAGCTCTCTTTTCTCGCGCGGCGCGTTGCTCGCGCGGAAGGTGTGTTCACCTGCCACCTGCGGGGCTCGAGCGAGACCTTGCTCGATGCTGTCTCCGAGATCCTCCGCATCGGCTCCGAGACAGGTGTGAGAGTCCACCATTCGCACGCGGAGGCGGTCGGGCGGCGCCACTGGCCAAAGCTCTCCCGGTTTCTCGAGATGGAAGAGGCTGCGCGTGCCGAGGGAATTCAGGTCTCTTTGGACATGTTCCCCTACACGGTGGCGGCGACGATGATGCTCGCAATCTATCCTCCTTGGTCCCTCGAGGGCGGCCTCGAGAAGCTCATCGCTCGCATGAAGGACGAGGGTGAGCGGGAACGCATCCGGGTCAGCATCGAGACCGTGTCCCCGAGCTGGCCTCCCTGGCGCGAGGGAGGTTGGCCCCACAATCTCGTGAAGGCGGTGGGCTGGGAGCGCATCCGCGTGGCGAGTGTCGGTTCCGATCGAAACCGTGGCGCCCTCGGGATGACTCTCGAGGAGCTGGGCCGGGCACGCGGCCGCGACCCCTTCGACGCGATCTCCGACCTGATGGTCGAGGAAGAGGGCAATGTCGGCCAGTTCGTGGAGGACATCACCGGCAAGGAGGGAATCGCGACCCTGGTGAAGCGGCCGGAAGTCGCCTTCATCACCGACGCGAACGACTACGGCAAGGGAAGGCCCCATCCCGCGGCCTACGGAAGCTTTCCGCGCATTCTCGGTCACTACGTCCGCGGGGAGCGCCTCCTGACGCTTGCCGAGGCGGTTCGCCGCATGACTTCCCTGCCCGCATCGATCCTCGGCCTTCGAGACCGCGGCGTCCTGCGGGAGGGAGCGTTCGCCGACGTCGTGGTCTTCGACCCCGATGCCATCGAGGATCGGGCGACGCTCGAAGAGCCTCGCCGGCGCGCGACCGGAGTCGACGCGGTTCTCGTGAACGGGAGGGTCGTCTGTCGGAACGGGGCTCTCACCGGGACTCTCCCGGGAGCCGTCCTTCGGAGAGGAGGTTGAACGGATGAAACCCTTCGAGTGGAAGACCGCCGTCCTCGATGTCCTCGATTGACGAAGCGGCCCGGTATGGGGTCTGGCACTGGAGCAAGATCCACAAATCGTTGCGCCCGCGGCGTCGGCGTGTCTAAAGTCGAGGTCTATGACGATCCGAATTCTCTTCATCGCAGCGTTCCTCTGTATCGTCCCCCCTCTCGCCCTCGCGCAGGCGGGCGACGAGCGGAAGCTCGAAGTCGCCGGCCAGCTCGTGGTCACCGATCTCGCGGAGCTCGAAACCACCGACGTGGGATTCGGGGGTCGCCTTGGCTTTCGCGCGACCCCCCTCTTCACTTTCGAGGGCGAGCTGAACCTCTTCCCCTCCGACATCCCCGACCGATTCTCGGTCACGAGCTCCCGCCTCGAAGGCCTCTTCGGAGTCAAAGTCGGGCCGAGATTCGACCGCTTCTCCGTCTTCGGAAAACTGCGGCCGGGATTCGTCCGGTTTGGAGAAGCCCCGGGGCCCGTCGCTTGCATCCTCATCTTCCCGCCGCCTCTGAGCTGCGTCCTCGCGACGGGAGAGACGGCCTTCGCCCTCGATCTCGGAGGCGGCGTCGAGCTCTACCCGACGGAGAGGAGCCTCGTGCGCTTCGACGTGTCTGACCTCGTGCTCCAGTATCCCGGTCCGGCTTTGAGCCGGGACCGGGAAGCCTTTACCGAGGACGGTTTCTGGGGCCACAACTTGAGGCTCTCGATCGGCGGCGGCTTTCGATTCTGAACGCGGCGCTTGAATTCGGCCCCGGCGCCCGGTAACGTCTTCCCATGGCGTTTCTCGACAACCTCATCTCCGATCTGATCCGGAGCTCGACCGGCTTCAACGCGAAGCCCTTCGTGCGGGCAGTCGGGGGAAAGAACATCTTGCTTCTGGGTGGCGCTGCAATCGCCGGCGCCATTGCCGCGGAGAAGATGCGCTCGCAGCCCGCGGCGGGTGTTCCGCCTCTTCCCGTGCCCCCGCCTCCACCGCTCCCCTCGACCCAGGCTGTGCCGCCTCTTCCCCCGCTTCCTACGCCGGCGCCTGCGGAGCCCCAGATTCCTCAGACGTTGCTGTTCGCCATCGTGCGCACGATGATCTCGGGCGCCCTTTCGGACGGCGAGATGCACCCGGAGGAGAAGAAGCTCATCGAGGGCCGCCTGGGAGAGTCGGGGCTCGCGGCCGACCAGACGAAGCAGATCCATAAGGACCTCGTGTTTCCGCCGACTCCGGAGGAGGTCGGAACGATGGTCTCGATCGCCGAGGATCGGGAGCTCCTCTACCGCTTCGGCGCGCTCGTCGTCCGCTCGCAGGGAGGAGCGTCGGCGCCTGAGACGGCCTGGCTCGAGAGGCTCTCCCGCGCCCTCGGGATTTCCCGCGAGCGCGCCGCGGCGCTCGAGGGCGAGATCTTCAGCGCTACTTGATCAGGAGAATCCGGCGGTTCACCGGGTAGAGCCACTCGACGCCGATGCCCTCCGACATGTTGAGCCCGATCCGCTGGGGGTCGCGCTCGGAGACGAAGGCCGGAAGCTCGACCGAGTCCTCGAGAATGTCGTAGGCGCCGCAAGCCTGGACCCTCCGATCGGAAAGACCGAAGGCCGCTTTCTCGATGCCCGAGGGGCCCCGGTCGGTGAAGATGAAGTACGAGACGCTTCCCACGTACGCCTCGCCGAAGTCCCGGAACAGAGGGTCGTAGAGTCCCTCCTTCGACATCGTGATCCACATGTCGATCCCGTTCTCCCGCATCGCCTCGGGGAGGATGCGGTCGAATTTCTCCTGCCGGATCTGGCACAGGCGCTCCCACCGCTTTCGGGATTCCTGCGCGGAAGCGGTCGAGGCGAGAAGGAGGACGGCGGCGAGAAGGCGCTTTTTCGCGTGACTCTCCTGTTCGATTCCCCGGGAGCGCGCATCCTACTTCAGCCCGGAGTTGCTTGGAAAGCCGGCCGTTGACACAATCAGCGGGATGAGCAAATTGGAAGCGGACGACGCCAAGGGTGGCCGACCGCAGCTCAACCAGCGCCGGGCACAGATTCTAGAGAAGGCGGCCCAGCTCTTCCGGGTCAAGGGCTACGAGGCGACGTCGATGAGCGACATTGCCGACGAGGTGGGAATCACCAAGGCGGGTCTCTACTACTTCGTCGAGAGCAAGGAGCACCTGCTCTATCTCATCACCGACTACGGGCTCGACCTCCTCGATGAGACCGTGGTGAAGCCTCTCGAGGGCGTTCACGACCCGAAGGAGCTTCTTACGAAGCTCATCGTGCACCACGTCCACATGCTCCTCAACCGTCCGCGCGAGGTCACGATCATCCTCCACGAGAGGACGGCCTTGACCGGGGTCTACCGGGAGAAGATCCAGCAGAGGAAGAAGACGTACATCAACTACGTGAGAAACGCGCTCATCCAGCTCCAGAAAAGGGGCGACGCGAGAAAGGACGTCGACGTGACGGCGGCGACGTTCTTTCTGCTGGGTGCTTTGAACTGGGTCTACCAGTGGTACAAGGCGGACGGACGTCTCTCGGAGGAACAGCTCGCGCGCGAGCTGACCGAAGTGTTCTGCCGGGGGTTCCTGAAGCCCGTCTGAGCGAAGGGTTCAGGCCCGGCCCCGCCGACCGGCGGAGAGCTCGATCACTTCCAGGAGCTGATCCTGGAGGTCTTGGTTCCCGATCTTGCGCCAGTGGCCGAGGAGCTTCTCCTCCTCCTTATTCTCGGCAAGGGGCTTTCGCGTCCGAGCCTCGGGGATCAGGTCGGAGACGCTGACTCCGAGAGCCTTGCCGATCTTCCGGAGCCAGTCGAGCGACGTGCGCCGCCGCCCCTGCTCGAAGTTGGACAACGCCGAGGGCGAGAGCCCCGCCTTGCGAGCGAGCTCTTCCTGGAGCATGCCCTTCTTCAGGCGCAGCTCACGAATTTTCTGGCCGACTTCCGCGTGCAATGGGACCTCTCCTTGTGGCCGGGCTTTCCCGGACGGGCGAAAAGACAACGTTTCTGCCATAGGCGCACAAGTTACCACAGCGAAGCCTCTCAGAAAAGCGAGAGGGCTGCCCCTCGCCCGTGATAGAATAGGAAGTTCGACCGCAGGAGGCAGTTTGGATATCAACGACGCTGGAATCTTCCTGAAAGTCAACGTCGCCGCCCAGAGGGCGCGGCAGCTCATGCAGGGGGCGGCTCCGAAGGTCTCGACCAAGTCACGGAAGGCCGCCGCCATCGCCATCCAGGAGGTGGAGTCGGGCCTCGTCGAGGCGTTCAGCCCGAGCGAGATGCCCGAAGCGCTGGAAGCTCTCGGGTCGGAGGATTCGGAGGGCGAAGCGGAAGAGTGAGACGGCGCTAGCTCACGATCCCTTCGACTCTCTCCTTCTTCAGAAACGCTTTCAACGAACGCGTGGTCGCCGTCACCCGGTCGAGGTGATAGCGCGAGAGCACGTCCTTGAGGAAAGGATGGTGCCGCACGAGCTCCCGCAGCTCCTGCTCTTCTATCTTCAGCAGCTCGGTCGGCTCGACCGCATGGACGGTGGCCGTCCGGGGAACGCCGGTGAGAAACGAAACCTCCCCGAAGAACTGGTGCCTCCCGAGCCGCGCGAGAGCCAGGTTCTCGCCGTGAAGGGTCGCCCTCACCTCGACCGCACCGCTCTTCACGAGGAAGAGTGCGCCCCCCCGCTCCCCCTCCCCGAACGCCTGCGCCCCCGCTGGAAGCTCCACGAGCTTGAAGCGAGGCGCGAGACGAGCGCGGTCCTTCGAAGGAATCACCTGGAACAGCGGTGATTCCGAGAGCACGTTGAGAAGCGCCCTCTCGCGATAGAGCTCGAACAGGACCTCGCGCAGGCGCGGATGCTTCTCGACCGCCGGGCGCAGGCTCGCGCCCGAGAGCTCCAGGAGCTCGCTCGGCTCGAGGGCGCGCACGGTCGCCGTGCGGGGCGCCCCCGTCAGGAACGAGAACTCGCCGAAGCAGCTCCCCGAGGACACCACGCCGAGCCGGTTCGAGCCGGAGCGGATCTCCAGGTGGCCCCGGTTCACGAAGAAAAGAGACTGGCCGGGCGCGCCCACTTCGAATACCGTCTCGCCCTCACCCACTTCGTGGCGCTTCATCGTCGCCGCGACACTCGCGAGCTCCTCGGCTCCCAGGTCTTTCAAGAGCGTGATCTGGTGGAGGGGGGTAATGGCCGGCCCGACGGGAACGGTCTTGGCCATCATGCGCTTCTGCTCTTCGCGCAAGCTCTCGAGCTTCACCTTGGCCACGTAGGCGAGCGGGTTCTCGAACTTCGGATCGAGCTCCACCACGCGCAGCCCGCAGGAGATCGCTCCGAGGAGATCCCCCTGAGCGGCGAGGTGCTCCTGGAGCTTCACCAGTTGCGAGATGGCCGCGTTGCGGTTTCCGGTCTCGACGAGAACGTCGGCGAGCTTCCGGCGAACCTCGACGTCGCGGAGATCGCCGGAGGCGAGCGCCTTGAGGACCTCGAGGGCCTTGTCCGCCTTCCCGGAGCGCCTCAGGGTCTCGGCGCGCCGCAGCTCGGAGACTCTGTGGTTCTTCAACTCGTCGCGAGCAGGATCGCGCGCACCCGCTCGTGAAGGCGCGCGCGATACGCGAGCCCTCCCCGCCGCGAACCGATGAGTCGCGGATTCACCTCGTCCGTGAGCTCCGGCCACCCGATCCAGCGGGCTTCCTCGATCTCGGCCGTGTCCCGGGGAGCGAGGGTGCCCCCGGTCGGCCGCGCGAGCATGACGTGCGTCGTCCATTTCGCCCGGCGCTCCCCGCAGGCGAACGTCACGTGCACCTGCAGCAGGTAGTCCTCGATGCGCACGACGAGCCCGGTCTCCTCGAGCGCTTCCCGGGCGGCGCCGTCGACGAAGGACTCCTCCGGGTGGATTCCTCCCGAGGGAAAGCGATACGCGCCCGCGGGATATCCCGCCTCGCGGATGACGGCGAGCTTGTCTCCATCCTGGATCACGAGAGTCACGTCGTGAGCCCTTCCGAGGCTGAGGGAGCGCTCGACGGAATCCATTTCTTCATCGGACCTGGGAACGTCCCACCGCTCCACCTCCGGCTCGCCGAAGGTGAGGACCAGCTCCTGAACGATGTGCCGTCCGATGTGCATGAGAAAGACCGAGGCGTCAGCTTCCGGCGGACGTCGGGGCCGGTCGAGGCTCGTCCTTCAAAAGGTCCACCATGTCGCGGATCACCGACGGTGCCGCCCAGTCGCGCGGCCCCACCACTTTGGACTTGAGCCGGCCTTCGCGGTCGAGGATGTAGGTCTCGGGATACTTGAACGTCTGGTACTTGCGGGAGACTTTCTTCCCTTCGTCGTAGAGGATCGAGAACGTCAGGCCGAGCTTGCCGACGAACTTGGGGACATCGCTGAACCGCTCGTCGACCGAGACCGCGACCACGGCGACGCCGCGTTCGGAGAGCGCCTGATGCATCTTTTCGAGCGACGGCATCTCGTCGATGCAGGGAGGGCACCACGTTGCCCAGAAATTGAGCACCACGACCTGGCCGCGGAAGTCGGCGAGACGGTGCGGATTTCCCTCGAGGTCGGGGAGCGCGAAGTCGGGGGCCGCCACTCCCACCTGGGGACCGGGATCCTTGTTGCAGGAGGAGAGCGCGAGGGCGAGGGCGGCGGCCACGAAGCTCCGGCGTCTACCCATGGTTCCCCCCCACGACGGCCCCGAGCTCCCGGAACGCGGCGACGTTCGCGATCGCGCGGGCCGGATCGTCGGTCATGATCCCATCGACTCCCCACGAAAGCAGACGCGCGATGTGCACCGGCTCGTTGACCGTCCACACGTGCACCTCGACGTCGAACCCGTGGACCGCCTCGATGACGGCCCTCGAGACCACCCGCCGAAGCCCCTTGTACTCGGGCACCTGAAACGCCACGGCGGGAGGACGATAGCCGTCCATGCTCCCGCCCCGCAAGCGAAGGAGAAAATCCCGCACTTCGTCCCTGCTGAAGCTGGTCGCGACCGAGGGCGCCACCGCGCGGAATTCCGCGAGGAGCTCGTGCTCGTGCGAAGCCACGATGACGCGATCTTCCGCGCGATGGAAACGGAGAGCCCGCGCGAGACCTTCGGGAAGCCCGGCCCGCGTCGGCTTGATCTCGACCGTGATGCCCATGTCGGGAAACGCTTCGAGGACCTCGGAAAGCGTCGGCACGCGGAGGCCTCTCCCGCGATAGGGGAACGTGCGGCCATGGTCCATCGTGAACTTGAAGCCGGCGTCGAGCTTTCGGACCTCGGCGAGGCTCATGTTCTCGACCCGTCCTCTGCGCCCGGTGGTGCGCGAAACGGAGCTGTCGTGGATGACCACGAGCTCGGAATCCGCGCTGAGGTGGACGTCGAGCTCGAGATAGGTGACGCCCTGCTCCCGCGCGAGGCGGAAGGCCTCGAGGGTGTTCTCGGGCGCGCGGGCGCTCGCTCCGCGGTGAGCGAAGAGGCGAGGCTCGGGACCGGTGAAAAATCCGTTTCTCAACGACACTCTCTCACGTATGCGCCCGCGGGCGGTGATGCGCGTTCCCGCGGCACGCCGCCGGGGCCTCTATCTCCTGGCCTGATGCGCTTGTTGCGGGATCGGTTTCCCTATGAATTCATTATCCGGAACGCTGCGAAGCTAGTCAAAGGGGGGGGCAACGCTCACCCGGGCTCCAAGCTCGCGGCGGTCCCGGGAGCCCGGGTCGAGGAGGTCGGGACGAAATCCGTTCCTGCTCTCGACGGAGAACGCTTCGACGGGTGAGCCCGGCAGGATAGCGAGCTCCCGTTCCTCCCAGGGATCGAGGCGAAGGATCTCCTCGCGGGTCGCGGAGGATAGAGTGACGACGTTCGGCGCGCCGCCGTTCGCGATCTGAATCCGCACTTCGCTCCCGGCGGCCCCGGGCTCGATGGCAAAGGACGCCCGCGAAGCTTTCCGGACCCAGAAACCCTCAGGATCGGGATAGGCCTCCTCGTCGAGCGCGTGGAGACGAAGCCCGTCGGTAGGAAGTGTCGCGACCGCCACGAAAGTAGGTGGGCCCGGCTCGACCAGGAAGAGCCGAGGGGTCTCAGAGAGTCTTCGCGCGCGGAGTCGAAACCGGCCCAGCGAGACGGCGGAGGAGAATTCGAGCTCGCCCGACTGGAAGGCGGTCTCTCCGTTGAAGAAGGTGACTCCCTCCGGCCCCGACCCCGAAAGGCGGAATCGGCCCGCGGGAAGAGAGTAAGGGCGGCTCCACCAGTGGCGCGGATCGCCGTCGTCGGCGAAGGCCTCGAGAGGGAGCGAGACCCGCGCTGCCAGCGATTCTCGCGAAAGCCGCTCGAACGACGGGAGCGCGAGGAAACGCGCTTCGCCGCGTTCGGAGAGATCATGCATGATGCGGGAGACCCAGTGCGGCTCGAGATCGGTCGAGCGAGAGACGAAGGTCAGGTCGTGTGCCCAGGCGCCGAGGACGAGCGCTCCGGTGAGGTGCGCGATCCCGAGCCGCCGGGTCTTCTGAAGCTGCGCTCCGATCGCGAGGACCAGAAGAGCGAAGAGCCCGGCTGCGGTCGCGAGGGAACGCGGGTCAGCGCGTACCAGCGAGGGCAGGTAGTCCGCGAGGTTCCAGGAAGTCGAGAGCGCCTCCCAGATTCGCCCCGTGCCGTCCTTCGCGTTCAGGAAGAACGGCCCACCGGAAAGAAAGAGCATCGAGAGCGCGAGGACGACACTCGAGGCGAGGAGCCACGGCGCGAGGCGCCCGACGCCAACCTCCCGCTCCCGTGAGAGGAGCGCGGCCGCCGCGATCGAGAGGAACGGAAGCGCGGGAAAGAGGAAGCGGGCCGGGGGCGACGTTCCTCCCGACCAGAGCGGATGAGCGGCGCCGGGGATGGCGACCGAGAGGAGCGCGAGAAGCGTCAGCACGCCCAGCATCGCGCTCCGGCGGAACAAGGTGACGATGCCCGCGAATCCCAGAAGGTAGAAGGGGGCGTGGAGCAGGAGCCCGTACTCCTGATCGAAGAGCAGGCCTCCAATCCCCAGGGGAACCCGGTCGAGGAATATCCGCTGGCGGCCATACGACGCCGTGGGATCGAGGCTCCCGAATGTGAAGAGGATGAAGAAGAGGAAAGTTCCCATCGAGATTCCGGCTCCCGAGGCGAGCCAGACGAAACCTCGCTTCCGCCAGAGCTCGCAGGCGAAGGCAGCGATGAGGAGTGCTCCGAGCGGCAGAAACTTCACGTGAAGAAACGGGAGCGCACCGAGCGCGAGGGCGCACCCGAAAATGGAGAGGCCGCTCCCCGATTCGGATTCCGAAAGCCACAGCACTGCGAGTGTCGCGACGAGCGCGGCCGGAAGCTCGGGGTAGGCGGAAACCGAGAGGAACAGGGCAGGAGAAGAGAGGCCAAAGCCGAGGACGGCGGCGAGAGAAGCGGGGGCGCTCGCGGTGATGCGGAGCGAGGCCTGGTAGATCGCGCACAGGAGAAGGGCGGAGAGGAGGGCCTCGGTCAGGAGAACGCCGAAGAGCCCGAAGGCGGCGAATCCGGGAAGAAGAAGGAGCGGAAGCCCGATCCCGTGTACGGAGTAGGGTGTTCCAGGGGCGAGCCGTGGCTCGACCTTCCCCTGGTAGAAGTGCCGGTGGTCGAGTTCGCCATAGTTGTTCTGGACCGCGAGGTCGCGATCGTGGAGAAGACTGTAGGTGATGAGGAGGTAGTGGGGCTCGTCGCCCGAAAGCCCGACCTTCGAGGAGATCCAGGCGCCCACGGAGAGATAGAGGATGAACCCCGCGACTCCGACCGTCCGCGGGGAGATCGCGGGAGCGTGAATCCCGCGCGCGAGCCGCGAAAGCGCAACGGCGAGTGCGACGACGAGCAGGAGGTCGAGAAATCTCCCCGCGAAGGCGGCGAGAAACGGCGCGCGCGCGAAGACGCCGGGGACGAAGACGGCGGCGGCGAGGCCGCACGGGAGAAACGGCGTCAAGAGGTCGCAACGCCCCCTGCGGGCGAGAAAAACTCCGAGAGAGCCCGACGAGGCGACGGCGATGAGGACGAGGAGCGGCGAAGGAATGGAGCTTACGAGCCTGGGGATCGCGGAGCCTCCCTCGAGTACGGGAGCGCGAAGGGTCGCGCGGACGACGAGGGCGAGACCGCCCGCGACTCCCGCTGCCGCTCCCAGAACGACCTGTTTCAACGCGGGCTTCTGGACGCGAGGAGCGGGTGCCGTCCCAGGAAGGAGAGCGCCACGATCGTCTTCGCGTCGAGAACGTCCTTCCCGGGCTCGAGAGCGAGCGCCAGCTCCCAGGGAAGCTCGACGAGCTCGAGGCTCTCGTCGATGTCCGGCGAGGCCTCGCGCTTTTCGAGCTCCGTTGCGAGGAAGAGGTGCATGCGCTCGGAGAGAATCCCCGGCGAGGGAAAGAACTCCGCCAGCTTCTCGATCCTCCCGGGATGGTAGCCGGTCTCCTCGACGAGCTCCCGGCGCGCGGTTTCTTCAGGGCTTTCTCCCGGGTCGATGGTCCCCGCCGGGACTTCGAGCAGCGTCTCCCCGGCGGCGTAGCGAAACTGGCGGATCAGGATCACGGTTCGTGCAGCGGTCACCGGGAGGAGCACCGCAGCTCCCGGGTGGCGCACGATCTCGCGCTCGACTTCCATCCCTGAGGGTTCGACGATGCGGTCGACGTCGAGACGCACCACCCGACCTTCATAGATGTTCCGGGAGGAAACGACGCGGAAGGGGAGGGGTGGGCCCACCGAGGAATTCTTTGCTACATTCGAGGGAAAAGCAATGAACGCGCTCGTGCTTCTCCTCGCGACGTTAGGGGCGGCCGCGGCGGCCGAGCTCGAAGAAACAGGGCGAAGCCACCTCTACAACATGGAGATCGGGGCTGCGCGGGCCGCCTTTTCGGCGCTCGACCGGGAGGCGCCCCTCTCTCCCGCGGGACCTTACTACCAGGCGACGGCGCTCTGGATGGAGGAGTTCTCGCGGCGCGGAGGGATGGCGGGGGCGACGTTCCGCACCGGACAGTACTGGTCGTGGAAGAAGATCCCGCCCGCTCCGGAGCTCGACCGCGAGTTCAAGCAATCGGTCGAGAACACCATCGCGCGCGCAGAGGCGATCCTGCAGAAAGAGCCTCGCGATCTCGACGCGCTCTTCTTCCGCGGCTCCGCCGAGGGCCTCCTGAGCGCGTACCTTGCCTCCGTCGAGCACCGCTACTACGGCGCGTATCAGGCGGGAAGGCGCGCCAAGGAATACCACGAGCGCCTCCTCCAGCTCGATCCGGGCTACGACGACGCCTGCCTTCTGCCGGGGATCTTCGAGTACACGCTCGCGACCCTGCCCCGGTCCCTTCGCTTCCTGGGCCTCATCGTGGGCATCAAGGGCTCGAAGGAGAAGGGGCTCTCTCTGGTTGAGCGCGCGGTGGAAAGCGGAGAGCGCACGAGGTGGGTTGCCCGGCTTACGCTCTCCGTCATGCATCAACGGGAGAAGCGTTACCTGAGCGCTCTCACCGTCCTGCAGGAGCTCGAACGGGCTTTCCCCCGGAACCCGTTTCTACCCATGGAGCGCGGGAGCGTGCATCTCCTGCGGAAGGACTGGACGTCCGCGCGGCGCGCGTTCGAAGAAGTACTACTGAAGCGAAGCGCCATGGGCCCTGGCTTCGATCTCCTGGAGCCGTCTCTGGTCTTCCTTCGGCTCGGGGAAAGTCGCCTCTTCGCCAAGGACTACGCAGGTTCCGCCCGCGAGCTCGAGCGGGCCCTCGAGACTCCGGGAGCGCCGGATTGGGTGCGCGCGCAGGTCTTCCTCCGGAGGGGAATGACGAACGACGCCCGGAGAATGCGCCCGGCTGCGGAGTCAGACTACCGCCGCGCGGTCAGGATCGACGCCGACCCCCAGACGACGAGGCTGGCGAAAGAGTATCTCGAGCGGGAATACACGGATCACTGACTACTCACCACTGCGGCGTAATATCCCTGGCGCGTTCGCACCACGAGCTCGTCGCGGCTTTTGACCTTCACCTCGATCGCCCGCCACTCGCCGTTGCGATCCTGATTCGAGGGCAGGTAGGCGAGCCGGTACTGGCTGTGGAGCTCGTCCTGGATCTGCTCGAAGCTTTCGTTCAGATCGCCGATGCCCTTGGGGAAGAACGCCGACCCTCCCGTCTCTTCCGCGAGCTTCTTGAGGAAACCCTTGTTCACCCCGCCGCCCATTCCGCCGCGGCCCTCGAACCCGACGGTGTAGATGGTCACCTCGGAAAAACGCGCACCCTCGACCGCGTCCTTGGACGAGGCCTCGCTCCCGAAGCCGACGGATCGAGAGTCGTCGCCGTCGGTGAACACCAGCAGGGCCTTCCGCCCTTCGGCTTCCGATACTTTCTCGAGAGAAAGCAGGACGGAATCGTAGAGCGCCGTCCACCCGGAAGGGTAGAGCGACTGGATGGTCGATACGAGCCGGTCCACGTCGTCCGAGAAGTGCGAGCTGAACCGAACGCGCTCGTTGAAGTCGGCGATGATGGCCTGGTCGCCCTCCCACAGCTTGCTCACGAAGTTCGCCGCCGCCTCCTTGATGCCGTCGACGCTCTCGCGGACGCTCGTGGAGGCGTCGAGGAGCAGGAGGAGCGTCACCGGGGTCACTTCGGCCGTGAAGAACGCGAGCTCCTGGGGAACGCGGTTCTCGTAGACGAGGAAGTCGTCGGCCCCGAGTCCGGGGACGAACCGGCCCTTCTTGTCGGTGACCACGACGCTCAGGTTGACGGCCTCGACGGTGGACCGGAACTGAAGGCGATCCTCCTGGGAGAAGGACGCCCGGGCGAAGGAGAGCGTGGCTGGAAGAAAAGCGAAGAGAGCGATCGCTCCGCATGATCTCGCCAGAAGACGACGACCTGCTGATTGACTCACGGATGCTCCTTCCGTGTCGGCGTGGTGGGGCGGCTCAAGACGTCGACGATTCGGCTCGGCTGCAGTCTACCACAAGCCGCGCAGGGCCGAGGCTGCCTGGTGCTCGGTTTGTCCCCTCCCTCCCTTTTTCGCTAAACTCGAACCCGGATGCAGAAACGCTTGTTCACCGTTCGCGAAGCGAACGAGCTCCTTCCCTTCTTGAGCTCGCGGGTGCGCGACGTCCGGCTCGTCCACCGCGAGCTCCTCGCTCACTGCGCGAGCGCTCCTTCCTCCCAGGACATCACGCTTCGCGGAGGAACGTTGGTGCCGCCGCGCTACGTGGCGCTCCTGACGAACCTTCAGTGCCTCCTCGAAGACATTCGCGCACGCGGCTGCCACCTGAAGGACCTCGACTCCGGCCTCGTCGATTTCCCCACGCTCTGGGAGGGACGCGAAGTCTACCTGTGCTGGAAGCTCGGCGAGCCTTCCGTCGGATACTGGCACGAGATCGAAGCGGGCTTCGCCGGCCGCCGGTCGCTCGAGGTCGAGCCCGAGAATTAGGTCTTGCCCTTCTCCTACTATCAGCGCCTCACGCCGCGGCAACGAAGAACCTACGACGAGAGCGACGCCATCTCCGAGATCGCGCTCCATCGCCCAGAGCCCCATCGCGAGCGCGTCTCTGCCCTCGAGCGCGCGCTCGCGAGCGGGAGCGCACCTTTGACCGCTCTCGCGGCGCAGTCGCTGCTGGACGGGCTTACCGTGGCGTTCGGCGTTCCCGCTCTCCGCGTGGCGGTCGCCGAACGGCGGCCCTCGTGGCAGACCGGGGAGCTTCACGGCCTCTACCAGGCGGACGAGAAGGGACGCTTTCACATATCCCTGTGGATGCGAACAGCGCAGAAGGCGCAGGTGGTCAAGTTCCGGACGTTTCTCCGCACCCTTCTGCACGAGCTCTGCCACCACCTGGACTACCAGCGGTTCCGCCTCGCCGACTCGTTCCACACCGAGGGCTTCTATCGGAGGGAGTCGAGCCTCCTGAGGCAGCTCCACCCTGGAGCCGCCGAGAACGCGGGTGCGCGCGGCCGCAGGTGGTTGCGCGATCCCTCGGCAAACGTGTAGACTTGCACGTTTCGAGCGCCGCCCTAGGCTTCGAAGCAACCATCAAACTGGCGGAGGCCCGACGAGCCCGGGGAAATGGCGGGCGGCAGCCAGTAACGTTTCCAACAATTGGAGGAATCGAAGAAATGAAGAAGGTCATGTTCACCGCACCCGTCGCGCTCTCGCTCTTCGTCGCCGCCTGCGGCGGCGGAGGCAGCGAGCCGGCGACTACCGCAGAGACCGCTCCCGCCGCTGCCGCCAGCGCGCCTGCCGTCGATCCCGCCAAGGCGGGAAAGATCGCGGGAAAGGTCACCCTCGAGGGCGCGGCCCCAGCCCAGGAGCCCATCCAGATGGCTGCGGACCCCAACTGCGCGAAGATGCACTCGACGCCGGTCGCGACGGAGTTCGTGGTGGCGGGTGAGGGCGGCGGTCTCGCGAACGGCTTCGTGTACGTGAAGAGCGGTCTCCAGGGAAGCTTTCCGGCCCCGACCGAGCCGGTGACGCTCGATCAGAAGGGCTGCGTCTATGTCCCGCACGTGATCGGAATCCAGGTGGGCCAGCCGCTCATGGTCGTGAACAGCGACGAGACCCTCCACAACATCCACGCGATGCCGAAGAAGAACAAGGAGTTCAACATCGGCCAGCCGGTGAAGGGCCTGAAGACCGAGAGGTCGTTCGCCGCCGCCGAGGTGATGGTCCCCTTCAAGTGCGACGTCCACAAGTGGATGAACAGCTATGCCGGCGTCGTCGATCATCCCTTCTTCGCAGTGACGGCGGCCGACGGAAGCTTCACCATCAACGGGGTCCCGCCCGGAAGCTATGTCGTCGAGGTCTGGCACGAGAAGCTCGGCACCAAGGAGATGAACGTGACCGTCGCCGAGACGGCGACGGCGGAGGCGAGCTTCTCCTACACCGCCCAGTAACCTTATCCGTTCTCTTTCACAAGGCCTTTCCCGGCGCAACCCGGGAACGGCTTTTTCGTTATGGCGGATACGGCAGTGACCCCCCGCTCGGGCCGTTCGGGTGTAGCATGGGCCCCATGAAGCCGACAAACCCGATCGAGCGAAGGGCGTTTCTCGAAGGACTCGTGGGCGCCTCCGCCCTCGCCCTGACCGGAATTCCCCGCCCGGCGGATGCCGCCGTCGAGATCGACCGCGGCGAGCTCCTCGACGTCGCGACCGCGCTCTGCCGGATCCCGAGCTTCACCACGGAGGAGAGCGACTGCGCCCGCTTCCTCCACGGCCACGTCCAGAAGCTCGGATTCGACTCCGAGCTCCAGGAGGTCGACCCCGGACGGTTCCAGTGCATCGCGCGGATCCGGGGAGCGGGGGGCGGCGAAAGCCTCATGCTGAACGGACACATCGACATGGATCCGCTCCCAAGCGGCCTCACGCGCGATCCGTTCCAGCCCGCGGCCGAGGGGAACATGTTCTTCGGCGGGGGCATCGGAAACATGAAGGCGGGCGTCGCCTCGATGGTCGTCGCCGCCACCGCGGCGAAGAGGGCCGGGTTCCCGCGCCGGGGCGAGGTGGTTCTCGCCTGCGTGGTGGGGGAGCTCCAGGGAGGCGCGGGTACCGCGCACCTCTTGCGCTCCGGCGTCAAGACCGACATGGCGATCGTGACCGAGCCACACGGGGCCGCGAACATTCTCACCAAGCACGCGGGGGTGATGCAGCTCGCGATTCACGTCCTCGGCCGCACCGCCCACATCTCGAGAAAGGACCAGGGGGTGAACGCCGTCTTGAAGGCGGCCAAGGTCGTCCAGACTCTCGAGGCCTTGAAGCTCGAGGGCAAGCCCGATCCGGAGCTCCCGGGCCTTCCCATTCTGAACGTCGGGAGCATCATCGGCGGCCGGGGCCGCGCGGTGGAGCTCCGCGGGCCGAACATCGTCCCCGATTTCGCGACGATCTACGCCGACATCCGATTCACGGAGGGCATGACGCCAACCTCAATCATCGCGGACCTGAGACGCACCCTCGACGGGCTCGCCCGCGATGACCACGACTTCAAATACGAGATCGAGTTCCCGATGAATCCCGAACGCCGGTGCCTGCGCGAGGTCATGATGCCGTTCTCGGTCTCTCCCGAGAGTCCCTTCGTGCGGAGGGTTGCGAAGCACGTCACCGCCGTCCGGGGCACGGCGCCCTCGGTCGGCGTCTCGCTTCCGAGCGGGTACTCGGGAAACGACACCTCGCACCTGATGGCGGCGGGAATCCCCTGCTGCCTCTACGGGCCAGCGGGAGCTCCGGATGGGCCCGAGCGATACCTCTGGGCCTCCATCGACGAAATGATGACCTGTGCCCGCGTCTACGCGAGCGTGATCGCGGAGCTGTAGTCAGTCGTTGAAATCCTGAGTGATCGTCCGCTCCGGTTCCAGGACCACGAGGAGCCCGGGGACGTCCCGAATGCTGTCGTAGTAGCGCCGCGCATCCTCCTCGGTATCGTAGTACCGGCGCACGATACGCCACCGCATCTCGTCTCCCGGGTCTTCTTCCAGACGGGCCTTGCCGCGAAAGATGACCGTTCGGACGTCGTCGCGCCCACCGTCGATCGCGACCGAGACGCGCGGGTCGCGGACGATGTTCCGGTGCTTCGCGGTCCCGGCGACGATGCTGAAGGTGAGCCGGCCGTCCTCGTAGACGTACCAGACCGGACTGAGCTGCGGCGCGCCGTTTTTCGAGATCGTGCCCACCATGGCGTGAAGCGGGCGACTCAGGAGCTCTTCGATCTCCCGGGCCGTCATTTCCCCCATTGGTAGATCCTATTTCCTCTCTAAAGCGTGAGTGTCCACAGGATCCCCTTTCAAACCGTGCATGCGATTTTCCCGCACACGGCTTACCGGTGGCCTCTCGGGCAGCCGCATTATGCAG
>Ga0187893_10002597_pt1 | contig 39260 bp, 34 predicted proteins | sample MA1701074metaG_FD_139574 | JGI IMG/M metagenome (GOLD analysis project Ga0187893, IMG submission 139574) | White microbial mat communities from a basaltic lava cave in the Kipuka Kanohina Cave System on the Island of Hawaii, USA - MA170107-4 metaG ...
CCTGTTCCATGGCACGCGACATCCGGGCGAGCTCGGGCGGCGGGAGGTCGTCGCGTTTCTGACGTCGCTCGCGGTCGAGCGCGGCGTCGCGGCGTCGACGCAGAATCAGGCGCTGAATGCTCTCGTGTTCCTCTATCGCGAGGTGCTCGGCCTCGACCTCGGCGACTTGTCAGGGGCGGCGCGCGCGCGCACCCCGGCACGCCTGCCGGCCGTGCTCACGCGCGACGAGGTGCGCGCGCTGCTTGCGCAGCTGCGCGGCGTCGAGTGGCTGGTGGCAGCGCTGCTGTATGGCGCTGGGCTTCGGCTGCTCGAGGCGCTGACGCTGCGGGTAAAGGACGTGGATTTCGGGCGGCACGAGCTGCGGCTCCGACAGGCGAAGGGCGACAAGGATCGCGTCGCGCCTCTGCCCGACGCGGCGGTGGAGCGGCTTCGTCAGCATCTGTTTGCCGTGCGGGCGCTGCACGCACGCGACCTCGCAGCCGGCTTTGGCGCGGTCGCGCTGCCGAACGCGCTCGATCGCAAGTACCCGAACGCGGCGCGCGAGTGGCCTTGGCAGTGGGTGTTCCCTGCTACGCGCCGTTATTACGACCCCTCCACGAGCACCGAGCGCAGGCACCACCTCCACGAGACGGTGCCGCAGCGCGCGGTCAAACGTGCGGCGTCCGCCGCCGGGCTCGCGAAGCGTGCGAGCTGCCACACGCTGCGACACAGCTTCGCGACGCACCTGCTCGAAGCGGGTACCGACATCCGCACGCTGCAGGAGCTGCTCGGTCACGCCAGCGTGGCGACCACGATGGTCTACACACACGTGCTGAACCGCGGCGCGAGCGGCGTGCGCAGCCCGCTCGATTTCGGTGAGACTCCTTCCGATCGCGAGCGCGGGTCCAAGAGTCGCGGCTGAGGCTCAGACGAGCCCGCGTTACTTACGCGCGAGCGGCGCCCAGCTCGCACCACTCGGCGTTCCCGAGTGGCGTCTCCGGCACCAGCATGCGCGCGATGCCGCGGTGCGTAACAACCAGCACGCGCGCGCCGCCGTGCCGCGCCCGCAGCGCGGCGAGCGCGCGCTGCGCCCGCGCGCGCAGCATCGCGTTCGATTCGCCGCCGCCAGGGCGCGCGTGCTCTTCGTGCGCGCGGAACTGCGCGTAGTCCGCGGGCCAGCGCGCCTCGATCTCCTGGTGCGTGAGACCGGTCCACGCGCCGATGTCGCGCTCGCGCCAGAGCGCGTCGCGATCGATCGCGAGGCCGAGCTGCTCGCCGACGATCTCGGCGGTCTCGAGCGCTCGCGCGAGATCGCTCGCGACGACTCGCTCGAAGCCGAGACCGGCGCACGCGAACCGCGACGCCACGGCCTGCGCCTGCTCGCGGCCGAGCGCGCTCAGTGAAGGATCGCCGGCGCCCTGCCAGCGCCCGACTGCGTTCCATTCGGACTGCGCGTGGCGCAGCAGAACGATGCGGCTCACGCGGCGCTCATCTGCGCGCGGCCCGCGAGCTCGCGCATCCGCTCGAGCGTTCGCTCAAAGCTTGGCCGCAGCGTCGACCAGCGGTGCAACGCGATCCAGCTTCCGCAACAAGTCGTCCAGCGAGCGCGCCGCGACCGACGGGATCAGCTGGTCGACGCCCGCTTCGGCGAAGCGGGCGAGCGTGTCGGCCGTGAGCGGCTCGCGCCAATTCGGCGTCGCGAACACGCGCAGCTCGCTGCGCTTGCGGCCGGCGGCCGCGAGGCGCCCGTTCAGCTGCGCGAGGCGCTCGCGCGCGATCTCCGGCTTCAGATTGAAGCCGTACCAGCCGTCGCCCACTTCGGCGACGCGCGCGAGCGCGGCGTCGCTTTCGCCGCCGAACAGGATCGGCGGGCTCGGCTTCTGCACCGGCTTCGGGAACTGCCGGCACGGCGGCAGCTCGTAGAACTCGTCCCTGTACTGCGAAACGTCGTCGCGCCAGAGCGTGCGCAGCACGTTCACGTAGCTGCGCGTGCGATCGCCGCGGCGCGCCCACGGCACGCCGAGCGCGGCGAACTCCTCGCGCAGCCAGCCGACGCCGACGCCGACGTCGACGCGGCCGCCTGATAACCAATCGAGCGAGGCGACCGACTTCGCGGTGTAGACCGGGTTGCGCTGCGGCACGAGCAAGACACCGGTGCCGAGCCGGATGCGCTTGGTCGCGCTCGCGAGAAACGAGAGTGCGACGAACGGCTCGAGCGGGCCCATGTCGGGCGCGCCGCCGATCTTCCCGTCCTGCGTGTACGGATACTTCGACGCGTACTCGTCGAACAGCACGACGTGCTCCGGCGCCCAGAGCGAAGCGAAGCCGCGCTCCTCGACCGCGACGCCGAGCGCGCGGACGTACTCGGGCGTTGCCACAGGCGAGCTTGCGGGCGCGATGACGCCGATCTGCATGAGGCCTCCGGGTTTGCCAGACGGAACCGCGCCGCGCGGCGCGTCGCAAGCTGCGCGGCGCCGAACGCAGGACACTCGGCGTGCGTGTTGTGCTCGGTCAGCTCTACGCCGGAGTGATCATGTCCGAAGCCGCCTTGGCTCCCGCTCGACGCCCCGCCCTCTTCGTCTGCGAGGTCGCCGCGTTCGCTGCGATCTTCTGGGCCGATCCCTGGCTGCCGCTCTCCAAGACGCCGTTCTTCCTCGCGGTCGCGTGGCTCTCGCTCTGGCTGCGCGGCGTCACGTGGCGATCGCTCGGCTTCGCGGCGCCCCGATCCTGGCCGCGCGCGCTCGCGATCGGCGTGGCGGCGGGCACCGCAATGTTCGCGCTCGAGTTCTTCGTCACGCAGGAGCTGCTCTTCGCACTCACCGGCCAGTACCCGGATTTGCACGAGTTCGACGATCTCGTCGGGAATCTGCCGCTGCTGCTCGTGTTGCTCGCACTGAACTTCGTGTTCGCCGCGCTGGGCGAAGAGCTCGTCTGGCGAGGCTACGCACTCTCGCGCGTGGCCGAGCTATTGCGGACCTCACGCGTTGCGTGGGCCGCCGCGCTCGTGCTCGTGAACGCCGGCTTCGGCTTCGCCCACCTCTATCAGGGTGGGACCGGCGTCGTCGAGGCCACGATCGCCGGCGTGCTGCTCGGCGCGCTCTACCTCGCGAGCGGGCGCAACCTCGTGGTCCCGATGGCGGCGCACTTCGTCTCGAACGCGATCGACTTCGTCGTGATCTACCTGGGGAGATATCCGGGCGTGGGCGTGAGCGGATAATGTCTGACCCCGGTCTGACCCGATTGGCTCACATCACCAGCGGCGGATTCTTCTTCTCCAGCACGCCGTCGTAGCGGTCGCGCAGGCGCGCCTCGCTCTCGGGGGTCGTGGGCAGGATGTAGTAATCGCCGCGCACGAGGCCCTGATGAGTGTGCTCGGCGACTTCCTCCGGCGTGGTCGCCTCGAATGCGCGGCCCTGAGAAGCGGCGAACTGCTTCAGCACGTCGAGCGTGACGGGCGGGGCGACTTGCGCCGTCTCGCGCGCGAACTCCGCCGGGCGATTGCGCTTTGCGTCGAAGATGTTCGACGCGACGATGTGCGGGCCCGGGTAGAGCACGTGCGCTTGCAGCTTCGCGCTATTCATCAGGAGCTGGAGGTGCAGCGTCTCGGTGATCATCGAGACGGCCGCTTTGCTCGCGCTGTAGCTCGGCGTCGTCGGCACGACGATCAGCCCGCCGTTTCCCGACGAGGTGTTGACGACGTGGCCCGGCTCGCCGTGCGCGAGCATGCCCGGCACGAACGCTTTGATGCCGTGCACGACGCCGAACACGTTGACCGCGAACACCCAGCGCCAGTCCGAGAGTGGAAGCTCCCAGATCGGGACGTCCTCGTGCGCGCCGACGCCCGCGTTGTTGAAGAGCAGGTGCACGGGGCCGTGGCGCGCGACGACCTCGCGCTCGGCAGCCTGCACCGACTCGAGCTTCGTCACGTCGCACACGACGCCGCAGACGTCGGCGCCGCCGGCGCGCAGCGCCGCAACCGCTGCGGCGAGCGCTCTCTCCTCGACGTCGAGCAGCGCGATCCGGGCGCCGGCGCGTGCGAAGCGGGCGCCGAGCGCGCGGCCGATTCCGCTCGCGCCGCCGGTGATCACGGCGAGCTTGCCTGAGAACTCCGTCATCTCGTCGATCCGTCCGTCAGATCTCGATCCCGATGCCAGACGCGTCGTCGTAGCGCCCGTGCAGGAACGGCAGGAACCAGTCGCCCGGGATCGAGCGCAGCACCTTGCCGTTGCTCTGGCTGCCGCCCTCTTCGTACTCGCACCGCACGAGCCGCTTCACCGGGATGTCGGCGACCGGATCGAACGGCGATTCGCCGAGCGCGAGCTCGCCGCCGTCGACTTGCCACGCGCCCGAATGCTTGTGGCGCCATTCGAGCCGCACGAGCAGCGGGTCGCCGTCGAGCGCGCGGCCGCTCTCGCAGCTCGGCGACGCCTTCACGCAATAGCCGTACTCGACGAACTCGCGCGCGCCGAGCGCCGCACCGACCGTGCCGCGCACGCTCAGGTACGTGGCGCCCATTCGCGAGACGCTCGCGGAGACTCGAGCGCCGTCCCTCGCGAACGCGATCTGCGCGATCTTCTTCGGCTCGCCGTACGTCTCGCGGCCGCCGATCACCGCCTGCTCGGTCGTCATCGGCATCGTGACCAGATACTTGCCCTCGACGCCGTCGTAGCGCGCCGCGACGCCAACGATCGCGGAGCCGATCTCGAGCGTGCGCTCCGGCGAGACGTGCATCGCGACGTGCGAGAACGTGACGCCGATCTCCGGCCGCGCGAGCTCGAGCGGCTTCGGCAGCAGCGCTGCCGCGACGCGCGGATCGGTCTCGTAGATGCAGCGAATCGAGCGCACCGTGCTCGGCAAGAACTCGGGATTCGCTTCCTGCGCCTGCTTGATCTGCGCGAGCGTGCGGACGTAGCGGAGCTTGGCCATGGAATCTCCTGTGTGGGGACGTTCTTCGATGAGTTGAGTATCTGAGTTGGGGCGTTCTGAGGTTTCTCGACGTCCTACGGAACGTCCCCGAACAGGCGCTTCTCGGGGCCGATGCGGGCGACGTGCGGGGCGAGCTTCTCGACGTCGAAGCCGTAGAAGCGCGCGGCGTTGCCGCCGAGCATCTGCGCAATCTCGGGCTCCGGTAGCCCGCGGAACGTCGCGAGCTGCTGCTCGCGCGTCAGCGGCCACGAGCCTTCCGGGTGCGGGTAGTCGCTACCCCACGCGATGTTCGCGACGCCGATCTCGGCGCGGAGCTCGGCCTCGCGCCGCGGCATACACGACGCGCCAATCAACACGTTGCGCGCGAAGTACTCGCTCGGCTTGCTCTTGAGGTGGCTGCGATAGTCGCCGAGCTTCTGCGCGTAGTGAGTCACCTCGTAGCGGTGATCGAGCAGGCGCAGGTACTCGGGCGCCCAGACGCTCGTGCCCTCGGTGATCGCGACTCGGAGGCGCGGGAAGCGTTCGAACGCGCCGCCCCAGATCATGAACGTCAGCGGTCGCACGTTCCACCACGCCACTTCGCTCACGTAGATGCCCATTGCGCCCGGGCCCACCGGTGCGCTGCCGAGCGGCGGCGGCCCGAAGAAGTCCTCGATCGGCGCCGGGCCCGAGTGGAAGTTGATCACGACGTCGAGCTCTTGGCAGGCGGCCCAGAGCGCGTCGTACTTCGGGTGGTGGTAGGGCGCGTGTTTGCCCCACATCACCGGGATCATGATCGACGAGAGCCCGTGCGCGCGCGCCCAGCGCACCTCGTGCACCGCGCGCGCGACGTCCCAGAGCGCCGGCACGATCGCGACGCCGACGCGGCGCTCCGGCGCCATCGCGACCAGCTCGGCGAGCCATCTGTTATGCGCGTGCGCTCCCGCCCACTGCAGCTCCGGCACGACGTTCTCGGTGGGCAAGCCGAGCGCCGCGCCGAACGGCGGCGAGTTCATCTCGGTGATGCCGTCCGGGAAGATCACCTCGCCGGCGATGCCGTCCGCATCGAGCACCTCGGTGCGTGCGTCGTGATCCCACGCGCCGGAGAGCGCACGCTCGCGGCCGTGCCGCCAGTCCACGTTGATGTCCGCGACCAGGAACTGGCGCTCCGCCGCGCGCGTCATCTCGATTTGGATCGGGAGCGCCTGGTCGAACGCGGCGCGGTACTGCGGATCGAGATAGTCGCGGTACTTATCAGGCGGAAGGCCGGCGTGACAATCGGAAGAGATCACCAGGAAGCGATCGCTCGTCGAAGTCATCATGCGCCTCACGCCGCCGGCTGCGAGTAGAACTGGCGGGCCCACTTTCGGAACTCGGCCAGATAGGTGTCGGCCTCGCACAGCACGGGGCGCGCGCGGTGCACCTTGTTCGTCCAGATCGGAAGGTCCTGCTGCACGCCCTGCGTCAGCCCCGTCATGAACTCTTCGCCGAAGAAGTCGACGATGTTCCGCGTCGCGGTGAGCAGCCAGCGCGAGTGGACCTTCTTCTCCTCGATCGGCGTCGTCGACGAATACATCAGTAGGCCGGCGTCCGGGATGCCCACGGTGCGAACGGCCGTCAGGCCGAGGCCCCACGAATCGCGCACGAGCTGGCTTTTCTCCAGGTACTTCGCCCACGGGCCCTGCGAGAGGAAGTCACTGACGATCCGATAGTGCCGGCCGTCGGCCGAGTACTCGATCGACGAGGGCGGGGTCTCGAGCGATCGATGCACGAACTGGAAATGCACTGGGTCGTTGTTGTTCTCGTGCGTGTCCTGGACGTGCGCGGGAAGCACGAGCTCGAACGTGCGTGGCTCGGACCAATCCGCATGCCCGATCTCGGGCAGCACCGGGAAGCTCCACTCCGGCGGCTTCGAGTCCGCGTGATACCACGCGAAGATCATCCCGTTGCGCTCGAGCAGGTCCCACGCGCGCACGCGCGCCTTCGCCGGGATTCGCTCGCAGTACGGGATGTGAGTGCAAGCGCCGCTCGCGCCGTCGAACTGCCAGCCATGAAATGGGCAGCGCAGCGTCTCGCCCATCACGCGGCCGCCGTGGCCGAGATGCGCGCCGAGATGCGGGCAGAACGCGTCGACGAGCCGCGCCTCTCCGGCGCGCGTGCGGAACAGCACGAGCTCCTCGCCGAAGTAGTGCACCGGCTTGACGTCGCCCTCCCCCAATTCTTTGCTCCACGCGACCGCGAACCATCCATTCGGCAGCGGCAACCGGTCGTCTTCTCTCTCACGCAGCGACATCGCTCACTCTCCTGGCTTCGCCGCCAGCGCGTCCGCGAGGCAGCGCGCCGCTTTCGCGGCCTGCTCGCGGATCGGGTGGTCGTCGAGGTTCACGTAGTCGAAGATCAGCACGTAATAAGTGCCTAGGATCATCTGGGCGAGCGTCTCGGGCGCGTGGCGGCGCGTCAGCTCGCCCGCGGCGAGCCCGTCGCGCACGAGCGCCTCGCACGCTGCGTGGAGCCGGCGTGCGTGCTGCGACTTGTCGGGCATGCGATGCACCGCGTGCACGAGCTCGTTCACGAGCTCCTTGTGCATCGCACCGCCCTGCGCGACGCGCTCCGCGGTCAGCGCGAAGAAGTGCTCGAGCCGGGCCGCGGTGGTGAGCCCGGTCTTGCGGGCGCTCTCGACGTCGACGAGCAGGTCGTCGAGCGAAGCGTTCGCGACTTCCCGTAGCAGCTCATGCTTGGACGCGAAGTGGTTGAAGAAGGTCTTCTCCGCGACGTCCGCGCGCTCGCAGATCTCGGCGACTTTCGCGTCCGCGAAGCCGTACTCGCTGAAGAGCTCGGCCGCGACCTCGAGGATGCGGCCGTGCAGCGCGAGCTTCTTGCGCTCGCGGCGAGAGGGGTCGCTCGGGGGCAATGTCGACATCGCAACGGCCAGTCTACACGACGATTACAGTAAACTGCAATGTTTCATTTAACTGCACCTTATGGTTTTGCAAGTTTGCAGGGTCTGACCCCAAAAGTTTGCAGGGTCTGACCCCAAGGAGCACCCGTGGGGGCTGGGGGACGGCTTCCCATCCTCTTAAGGCTCCTAGCGCGACCGTTGCCCGAGGGGCGCCGCCCCGCGCCTGGCTAGCGTCGGGCTCGCACACGGGAGACCGCGCCGATGCCCGACCTGATCCTGCACCACTACTGGACCTCGCCGTTCACCGAGAAGGTCCGCCTCGCACTCGGCCTGAAGGGACTCTCTTGGCGCAGCGTCGAGCAGCCCACGATCATGCCGAAGCCGGAGCTGCTCCCCCTAACAGGCGGCTACCGGAAGATCCCGGTGATGCAGATCGGCGCGGACGTCTACTGCGATTCGCAGTGCATCCTGCGCGAGCTCGAGCGGCGGCATCCCTCGCCGAGCCTGATACCCGACGGCGCGCAGGCCACTCATTATGGTCTCTCGTTCTGGTCGGATCGCGTGCTGTTCCAGGCTGCGGTCGCGGTGATCTTCGGCCAGATGGCCGACTCGGTGCCGAAGGAGTTCATCGAGGACCGCTCGAAGCTGTCGGGCCGCGCGTTCGATCCCGAGCAGATGAAGGCGGCCGTGCCGCTGATGAAGGAGCAGCTGCGCGCGCAGCTCGACTGGCTCGGCGCGCAGCTCGCGGATGGCCGCGCGTACTTGTTGGGGAGCCAGCCGGGCCTCGCCGACTTCACGACTCATCATTCGATCTGGTTCCTGCAGACCTTCCATCCGCCGTCCGCGGAGCTGCTCCAGCCGCACAAGGGCGTGCTGGCATGGGCGGAGCGCGTGAAGGCAATCGGGTACGGGAAGCATGCGCCGATGGAGCGCAGCGAGGCGCTCGCGATCGCGAAGGCGTCCGAGCCGGCGACGGCGCCGGGCATCGAGCCGGGCGAGCCGAACGGCTGGCGCGTCGGCGACCGCGTGGCCGTGATGGCCGATGACTACGGCCGCGACCCGATCGCCGGCGAGATCGTGCGTGCGTCGGCGCAGGAGATCGCGATTCGACGCCGTGACCCCGAGGTCGGCGACGTCGTCGTGCACTTTCCGCGCGCGGGCTTCCTGGTCGTCCGCGCCTAGCTGCGCGCGCCGCGCACGAGCCGGCCCGGCAGCGCGCCGGAGTGTTCGCCGTCGCGGAACGTCAGCTCGCCCGCGACGATCGTCGCGTCGTAGCCGCGCGCGCGCTGGATCAGCCGGCGCGCGCCGGCGGGCAGATCATGCGCGACCTCGGGCAGCGCGAGCTCGAGGCGCGCGAAGTCGATCACGTTCGCGTCGCCCTTCTTGCCGGGCGCGAGCACGCCCCGATCGTGGAGGCCGTACAGGTGCGCGGTGTCGCGCGTCATCTTGCGCACGACCCACTCGAGCGGCAGCCGCGGGCCGCGCACGCGATCGCGCGCCCAGTGCTTCAGCAGGAACGTCGTCATCGTCGCGTCGCACACCGCGCCGCAGTGCGCGCCGCCGTCGCCGAGGCCGAACGCGCTGTCGGGGTGCTCGAGCATCTCGCGCAGCGCCTCGAGATCGCCGTCGTGATAGCTGAGGATCGCGAGCATCAGCAGCTGGCGGCCGCCCAGCTCGAGCATCTGGTCGTAGAGCACCTCGTACGGATCGCGGCCCTCGCGCTCTGCGATCGCAGCGATCGACTTCTCAGGGCCGGGCTCGTAGTCGGGCGGATCGCCGAGCGGGAAGATCTTGTGCAGCCCGGTCGCGATCAGGTGATTCACCATCGCGATGCCGCGCGCGCCGTCCTTCGGCGGCTGCTCGGCGAGGATGCGCTGCTTGATCGCAGGATCGCGCAGCTTCGCGACGCGCTCGGCGAGCGGCAGCGCGGCGAGCTTCGCGTACGTCGGCCGATGCGAGAACGGATGGAAGGTCTGGTGCCCGATCAAGAGCATCGTCGGCCGCGAGCCGACCTGCGGCGTCAGGCGAGCGCCCTGCTCGTTCGCACTGCGGCAGAGCGCGAGCACGTGGCGGAACTGCTCGGGCTCGATCTCGTGCTGCGAGAGCGCGAACGAGACCGGCCGGCCGGTCTCGCGCGAGATACGGCGCATCCAGCTCACCTCGCGGTCCGGCGCCGCGAGGTCCTCCCCCATCACGCCGGCCGGCGCGAGCTCGATGATGCCCTTGCCGAGCTTCCCGAGCTCGCGGCAGATGCCGAAGATCTCGTCCTCGCTCGCGTGCGTGCCGGGCACGACCTCGCCGTCGATCGCGCGATGCATCAGCGTGCGCGACATCGAGAAGCCGAGCGCGCCGGCATCGATCGCCTCGCGCACGATCGCCGCCATCTCGCGCACGTCGGCTGCGTTCGCGGGCTCGTTCTTCGCGCCGCGCTCGCCCATCACGTACGCGCGCACCGAGCCGTGCGGCACCTGCGCGCCGATGTCGAGCGCGAAGCGCCGGCGCCCTAATGCATCGAGGAACTGCGGGAACGTCTCCCACTCCCACGCGATGCCGTGGTGCAGCGCGGTGCCCGGGATGTCCTCGACGCCCTCCATCAGCCCGATCAGGAAGTCCTGCTGCCCCGGCCGCACCGGCGCGAAGCCGACGCCGCAGTTGCCCATCACCAGCGTCGTCACGCCGTGCCAGCACGAGGGCGTCAGCAGCGGGTCCCAGGTCGCTTGGCCGTCGTAATGCGTGTGGATGTCGACGAAGCCCGGCGTCACGAGCTTGCCGCGCGCGTCGATCTCGTCGCGCCCGCGCGCGGCGACCGCGCCGACCGCCGCGATCGTGCCGCCGTCGATCGCGATGTCCGCCTCGCGCGGCGGCGCGCCGGTGCCGTCGACCACGCTGCCGCCGCGAATCACGAGATCGTGCATGGAGCCTCCTCAGGGACGTTCTTTCGGCCGCGGGAAGGATCTGCGCTTCTCAAAGAACGTCCCCGTTCGGTCGCGACTCTATCGCCACTTCGAGCGCGCCGTCGGCGCTGCTGCGCACCGCGAAGGCCGCCACGCTGCGGCGAATCGGGAGGCGCACCGGCCGGCCGTCGCGGAGGTCGATGCGACCGCCGTGGTGCGGGCACTCGAGCACGGTGCCGTCGATCGCGCCGCCCTCGAGCGAGGCGAGCACGTGCGGGCAGATGTTCTCGATCACGTAGGGTGTTCCGGCGGCGTTGCACAGCAACAACTTGCGCGACGCGAGCTCGAACGCGCGCGTGCCGCCGCTCGGCGGCAGCTCGACCGGAATGCGCCGCCAGCTTCGTTCGGCTTCGCTCGGCTCGCGCGAGCCGAGGGCTCGCGTGGCCTCGCTGCACGCGCCGCTGCGCGGCGCTTGCAGGCGCCGGTTCGAATCATTCACGCAAGCGCCCCTCGACGTACTTCATCAGCGTGTCGTGGTGGTGCAGGATGCGCACTTCCTGCGTGCACAGGTGCAGCGCGCGAAACGCCGCGGAGTTCATGCCCTTCTGGATGCGCGGCAGGTTGTAGAGGTCCTCGTCCATCAGGTCGCCGCCGTTGCACTTGCCGGTCAGCGTCTCGCCGGCGGCGGCGTTCAGATGGACCGTCGCGGGCCGCGCGATGTCCTGCGCGGGCGCGTTCGACAGATCCCAGAAATCGAACAGCATCTTGTTGGGGTCGTCGGGGTGCGGGCGGTGCGTGAACACCCAGACGAACAGCGAGTGCGTGTTGAACGTGACGTTCGGGAAGATCGTGTAGTGGAAGTCGTCGCACATCTGCGATTCGTTCAGCAGCGAGAGGTCGGCGCCTAACACCAGGCCGAGCTTGCGAATCGCCTCGGCGTAAGCGGCGCGCGCCTCGCGCTCGCCGCCGCGGAAGCTCTCGAGGTCGACGCCGACGCGCTTCAGGAACATGTCGCGAATGCCCGGCGTCACCGAGCCCGCGCCCGGATGGCGCCGGCTCGCCTGCACTTCGGGAAAGATCATGCGCGTGTGCTTTTCATAACAATCGTAGACGGTCGAGACGTCGTCGCTGAACTCGGTCGTCCACGCGTGGGTCGACGAGAGGTGATAGGCCTCGTTGAACGCGTCGACGCTGGTCTTCCAGTTGCAGTCGATCTCGAGCGTCGCGTGGAACTGGATCCTCCAGCGCTCGAAGAGGTACGGATCCAGGTGCTGCGGGATCACGCCGAGGTAGTCGCGCAGCGGCGGCGCGTTCGGGTCGAGGCAGACGAACACGAAGCCGGCCCAGGTCTCGCAGCGCACGGGCCGGAGCGAGAGCTTCTCGACCGGCAGGCCCTGTTTGAAGCAGTGCGGATCGAGCGCGGCGGCGAGCGTGCCGTCGATCCCATAGCGCCAGCCATGGAACAGGCACGAGAACTCTTCCGCGTGCCCGCGGCCGGGCTCGCGCAGCCGGTTGCCGCGATGCATGCAGACGTTGAAGCGCGCGGCGAGCGAGCCGTCGCGCTGGCGGATGATCAGCACCGACTCCGGCCCGATCTCGAACGTGAAGTAGTCGCCCGGCTTCGCGGCGTCCTGCTCGCGGCCGGCGAGCAGCCAGACCTTCGTCCACATCCGCTCCCACTCGAGCCGCGCGAACTCGCGGCTCGTGTAGCGCTCCTTCGGAATCGGCACGTAGTCGAGCGCGGGCTCCGGCTGCTTCTCCATCGGCGTCGGCATCGAGGGCCTCCTCTTCGCATTCAACTGCGAAGTTCGCCCGAGCGCCACGCGAGGCGGCCGCCGATCCAGGTCGCGGCGACGAGCGCACGCGAGAGCTGCGTGCGCGCCTGCTGCCACGGAACGTGCAGCAAGCACAGATCCGCGGGTATCCCCGGCGCGATCATGCGCGGCCGGTCGCCTGGCGACTCGAGCGGGGTCGTGAATAGCGCGAGCGCGCGCTCGGGCGTGATCGCTTCGCCGGCGCCGAGCACCGCTCCGCTCTGCGTGCGCCGCGCTACGGCGGCGCGCATCGCGAGCCACGGGTCGAGCGGGCCGTAGGGCGCATCCGTTCCTGCTGCGAGGGGAACGCCGGCTTCGTCGAACGCGCGCAGGCGATAGAGCCAGGGTTGATCGGACGGATCGACGTCGCGCAGATAGTCATCGCCGCGCGCGTGAACGAACGCGGGCTGCGTCACGACCGTCGCGCGCAGCGCCGCGAGGCGCGGCAGCGTTTCGGGCGGCGCGAGCGAGGCGTGCTCGATGCGGTCGCCTTCGCGCGCTCCGGCGTCCTCGAGCGCGGCGAGTGCGAGGAAGAGCTGCGCGCGCGTAACGCAGTGGATCGCGCACGCGCGGCCTGCAGCGTGCGCCGCCCTCAGGCGCGCAGCGAGTGTGCCGAGCTCGGGAAGCTCGCTGTCGTCGAGCAGCACCTTCAGCGGGCCGCGCGAGGTCCGCGCGCCAGCGCTGCTCGGCAGCGACTCCGACCCGAGCATCCAGATGCGCTGCGGGAGGTCTCCGCGATCGGCGGCCTCAGTCAGGAGCGCCAGTTCCTCCGAGCCGTTGTGCGCGGTGGCATCGCTGACGCCGGTGACGCCGAGCGACGCGAGGCGCGCGCCGAGCTCCGCTAGATCCTGCGATTCCGGAGGAATGCGCTCGCGCAGCAGGCGATCGACGCGGAAAAGGCGCCCGGTCGGCGCGCCGTTCGCGTCGCGCTCGACGCCCGGCACGCCGGCGAGCGAGCCCAGCGCCGCGAGCGCGCGCGAGCTCAGCATCCAGAGCGCGCCCGTGCGGTGCTGAATGCGCACGGGCCGGTTCGGCACCCACGCATCGAGCCGCGCGCGGTCGAGCGCGCCGGCGACCGACTCGTGATAGCCGACGCCTCGCACCCAACCGTCGCCGGGAGCGCCGCGCAGAGCCGCGCGCAGCTGCGCCTCGTTCCTCACCTGCGGCGGTCCGCACGCCACCGAGCGCGCGGCTGCAGCCTCGGCGAGAAGGTGAAGGTGATGATCGTGGAGGCCGGGAAGCAGCACGCCGCCGCGAGCGTCGATCACCGTGTCGCTCGCGCGGGGCCGCGAACCGCTCTCGATCGCGGCGACGATCCCCGACTCGATCACGACGTCCGTCGACCGCTGCTCGACCTGCGCTCCGACGAGGACGGTGCGGGTGCTTTGAGACGGAGGTGCGGAGGCCACGGCGAAGCCAGCCTGCCGCAATGCAAAGGGGCCATCCAGGAGATCCTGGATGGCCCCAGTGCGTGATCAATCCGATGGAGCCGCCTCGGTCGGAGGCGCTCCTGTCGCGGACTAGTTGCGGCGTCGCCCGATCAGGCCGAGGCCGAGCATGCCGCCGCTGAGCAGCAGCAGGGTTCCCGGCTCCGGAACTACCCGCGTTAGCGTCACGGTGGTCGTACCGACCGTGCGCGTGCCGAGGATGGACGGCGGGATCACGAGCGGCGTCGTGTTCGGCGTGAACACGTCCGAGCTGAGCGCCAGCGTGCCGTTGGTCTGCGTCCCATCGGTGAAGTTGAGGAGCGCAGCGGCCAGCGGGTTCGGGGCGTGCGCGATCGCGAGACCGCCGTCGGCGATGATCGCGAGCACGGTCGCGCTCGAGCACACGGCCGGCGGGCCGGCGCACGTCACCAGCGAAGCGCTCGGGTCGGTGAACTGGCCGGGGTTGTAGAGGAAGTCCTCGCCCACGACTCCCACCGCGCTGGTGGCGAGCCACGCGTGCGTGTTGTCATTGATCGTCAGCACGGCCGAAGCGACGTTGTTCGGGGCGAAGAACAGCACGCCGATCCCGATGGTCGCCGTGATGTCGCCGGTCCCGTCGATCGCGTAACCGCCGCCGGTGATGTTGCCGGTGGCGAGGTCGATATCGATCGTGCCGGTGCCCGTCGTCGGCGACGGAGCGACCGACAAGAACGGAACCTGGATGGTCGCCCCACCTTGGCCCGTGCACTCGCCCACGTTCCCGTAGGCCGCGCAATCGATCACCCAGAAGCCTGCGGTCGTGCTCGTCGTCGTGATCTGGAACGTGGCGGCGCCCGCCTGGGCCCCCACTAAGACGCCGGCGGCAATCGCCAACCCGGCCAACTTCATTCGCATGATTCTCTCCTGCATCGCCCCGCTCCAACCCGGATCACGCGACCCGACCGGTCCCGAGGCACCCTGGCAGCGAGAGAGCAAGCCATATGCCAACAACCTAATAAGCCGCGATGACCGAGAGTGTCCTTTGAATCCAATGACTTACGTGTGCTCGGAAGGAGGCATTCGAGCCCTGAATCGGACACTGTGACCGATGACCAGGAACCGACATTCCTCGCAACGGAAAACGGTTTCCGTGCGCCCAAAAGACGACCGGGCCGCCTCGATCGAGGCGGCCCGGTCTGGGAGAGAACGAAGTCGGTCGATCAGCCGCGGCGGCGGCCAACCAACGCGAGACCGAGCAGACCGCCGCTGAGCAGCAGCAGCGTGCCGGGCTCCGGAACGACTTCACGCGAGAGCGACACGACGGTCGAGCCGACCGTGCGCGTGCCGAGAATCGACGCCGGGATCGTGGCGGGCGTCGTGTTTGGCGTGAACGTGTCCGAGCTGATCGTCAGCGTACCGTTGGCCTGCGCAGCGGTAGCGAAGTCGAGCAGCGCGTTCGCCGTCGGATTCGGCGCGTGCGTGATCGCGAGACCACCGTCCGCGATGATCGCGAGCACGGTCGCGCTCGAGCACACCGCCGGCGGGCCGGCGCAGGTGACGAGCGAAGCGCTCGGGTCGGTGAACGCACCAGGGGCGTAGGTGAAATCCTCGCCGACGACGCTGGCGGCGCTCTTCATCAGCCACGCGTGCGTGTTGTCGTTGATCGACAGCACCGCCGAGGCGATGTTGTTCGGGGCAAAGAACAGCACGCCGATGCCGATCGTCGCGGTGATGTCGCCCGTGCCGTCGATCGCGTAGCTACCGCCGGTGATCGCGCCGGTGGCGAGGTCGATGACGATCGTGCCGGTGCCGGTCGTCGGCGACGGAGCGACCGACAAGAACGGAACCTCGATCGTCGCGCCGCCTTGGCCGGTGCACTCACCGACGTTCCCGTACGCCGCGCAATCGATCACCCAGAAGCCGGCGGTCGTGCTCGTCGTCGTGATCTGGAACGTGGCGGCCTGCGCCGCAGCCGTCGCGAACAACGCGGCGACTCCCACCAGAACTAATTTCAACTTTCGCATCTTGTGCCTCTTTTCGAGCCGACAACCCGTGCCTCGACAAGGGCACCCTGCCCGCCAGGTGATGCGGATTGCCGAGATGGAAGTGGCAGCTGCCGGCTCGATGTGGCACGCAGCAGCGCTCGTATTTGCGGACTCCGGGTCAGAAATCCGCTCCGAGCGGGGCCTTGCCGCCGGCTATTCGCCGAAGTGGTAGGTCGCCGTGGCGCCGTACATCCGCGGCGCCTGCTTGAACGCGCTCGTGCTGCCGGATTGGAACACCGAGTCGAAGATGCCGGTGTTCACGACCTCGTCCGTCACGTTCGTCGCCCAGAGCTGGAGGTCGACCTTCTCGCTCGGCGAGCGCACCCCCGCCTGGAGGTTCAGCTTCGTGTACGCCTCCTGCATCTTCAGCGGGTCGAGGTCGGACGAGGTCTTGTGGCGGCCGCGGTAGTAGAGGTTCCCGCCGCCGTACCAGAACCAGCCCGTGTCGAAGAACGGGCGCTGCAGCGAGAGGCTGAGGCTGCCCGACCACGCCGGCGATTGGGTAATGCGGTGGCCGTTCGCGAATTGATCGCGCGGGTAGGGCGGGACGGGCGGCAGCGGAAAGGGTGGCTGCGTGTCGCCGCCCGTGAGCGGATCAGGGTTGTTGGGGCACCGGTTGATCGACAAGTCGGGCCGCTGGAGATCGAAGCAAACGCCGACGTTGTCCCCGTAACGCGTGTCGGCGTAGGTGACCGACAGGTTCGCGATCATGCCGTCGATCGGGAACGCGGTCAGCTCGAGCTCGCCGCCCTGCGCCTTCACGCGCGACACGTTCGAGATGATGAAGCCGAGCCCGGTGAACTGGTTCAGCTGGAAGCCCTTGAAGATCGTCGTGAAGAACGCGGCATTCGCGACCAGTCGGCCGTCGAACCAGGTGGACTTCAGGCCGAGCTCGTAGTTGTACGAGAACTCGGGCTGGAACGTGGTCGCGTCGAAAGGAGAGCAATAGATCGCACCCGGACCGCTGCCTGAAACTATCCAGTTCGACGGAATCCCACCGGGCGGCGGTGGTGCGGCGACTATCTGCTGTGGGTTGCAGTTGAATGCGTCGGCGTCGAGGTTGTACCCGCCCGACTTGAAGCCGCGCGCCACGCTCGCGTAGACGTTCACGTCGTCGTTGATCGCGTAGCCGAGCTGCAGCGTGCCGGTCCAGTCGTCGTTCGTGTAGCTGCTCGCGTAGCTGAGGTTGTCGCAGCCGTTGCTGAGCGTCTTGCGCAGCGAGATCAGTGCCGGGATCTGCGTCACGCGATCGCAGAACGCCGCATTGGAGACCGTGCCCGGCGCGGCGCCGTTGTGAATGCCCGCGCCCTTCTTCTTCTCCCAGCCGTAACGGGCGCCGATCGTGAAGCTCAGGCGGTCGGTCAGCTGGAAGATGTTGTGCGTGAAGAACGAGTAGCCCTCGTTGTCCTGTGTGAAGACGGAGCTGCGACCTTCGCCGGGGTTGAACAGCCCCGTGAAGAAGGTCCCCGACGGCGGGATGCCGAGCGCCTGCTCGATGAGCCGGCTGATGTACTGCGGCGCCTGTGACGCGAGCCGCACTTGGCCGCTGTTCACGAGGTCTTCGCTGTATAGGTAGACGCCGAACAGCCAGTCGAGCCGCAGCGCCTCCGCGTCGCCGTTGAACTGCAGCTCGAGGCTCCAGTTCTCCCAGTCCTCGTTGGTGTCGCCGGGCAGCAGCACGTCGGCGTTCGTGAAATCGATGTCCTGCGTGCGGAAGATGTCGGTGCTGCGATACGCGAGGATGCTCTTCGCCTTCACCCAGTCGAGATCCCAGCTCGACTCGAGCGAGATGCCCCAGTCGTTCACATCCTCCGCGGGGTCGTAGTTCGTTCCGACCTGCAGGTAGTCGTGATCGCGGGTGCCGGCGACGGTGCCGCCGAGCGCGGCGATGTGGTTCGCGTTCAGGCCGGGCACCCAATAAGTCGCCGGGCAGCAGTGCTCGCGCATCTTCGTGTAGTCGACGATCAGGCGCGTGTCGAAGCTCTCGGTCGGCGTCCAGAGCAGCTGGCCCTTCAGCGCCCAGCGGTCGCGGTCGGCGAACGTGTCGTCGGTGTCGATGTCGTCGTAGTAGCCGTCGCGGATGTTCAGCGTGCCCGCGAGCCGGAACGCGAGCACCTCGTCGAGCAGCGGGCCGGTGACGCTGCCCTGCACTTTGCGCAGGTCGAAGTTTCCGACGGAGCCGGACACGTGGCCGCCCCAGCTGAACTCGGGCTGCTTGGTGATCACGTGGATCAGGCCGGCGGACGTGTTCTTCCCGAACAGCGTTCCCTGCGGGCCGCGCAGCACCTCGACGCGCTCGACGTCGACGAGATCCTGCAGCGCGAGGCCGGCGCGGCTGCGGTAGACGCCGTCGATGAACGAGCCCACCGCAGACTCCAGGCCCGGGTTGTTGCCGGACGTGCCCATGCCGCGGATGCGGATCACGCCGCCGTTCGTCGTGCTGTTCGAGTCGGTGATCGTGAGGCTCGGCGCGACCTGCTGCAGGTCCTTCACGTCGGCGATGCCGCGCGCCTCGAGGCCCTCGGCCGTGATCGCGGTGACCGCGATCGGGACGTCCTGCACGGACGCGGCGCGCCGCGTCGCGGTGACGACGATTTCCTCGATGCCGGAGAACGACTCGGCGGCCGGCTCAGCCGGCTGCTCGGCGGGCGCCGGCGGCTCCGCTTCGGGCGGCGCAGTCTCCTGCGCGAATGCGGGCAGAGACAGCGCGAGCAGCAGCGCGACCGGAGCGCGCAGGTCGAGGAACGAGATCATGAGTCACCTCCAGCATCGGGCGGCCGCGCACGACCGTGCGCCGCCAAAGGGCGCACAGTCTGCTCGCATCGTGCGCGCGATGGAAGTCGGAAATGCTCGCGAGCGGCGGACTCTGAGCCACTTCGGCGCGTGTGGTGGAGGTGCACGCCTTCGTTAGGGGCGCCGCTGCGCGGTTCGGCGGGGACGCGCCGCTCAGCCGCGTGACCGCGATGGAGCGAGCTGCGCGCCGTTCGAGATTGCTCGCGTTGCGTTCGAGCGCGCGCGCGGTCACGCCTGGGCGTTCGCTCTGCGACCCCCGCCTGCCCGCGCAGATCCTTGCTTTGCGTCGCCGTCGCGGAGGGGATGGGTGGGAGGGTGACGCGGCTGCGCCGTCGAGGCGCAGCCGCGTCACTTTTCTGTTTTGGCCCGCGCGACGCGGATCAGTTCCCGCTGCCCCAGTTGAACCCCAGCCGCACGCCATACGTGCGCGGCTGGAGTAGGCCGAAGCCCTGAGCGGTACCCGTCAACGCGACGACGATGCCGCGCGGGTACACGATCTCGTTCTCGAGATTCTCGCCGAACGCCTCGACCCAATAACGGTTGCCCTCGGTCTCCCAGCGCACGCGCAGGTCCGTCTTGGTGTACGAGTCGAGCCGATCGACGAGCGGGTTGTTCTGCGGCCGCCGGAACGCGTCGTCCGTCCACGTGAACTCGAGCGTCGGCGTGACGACGCCATTCGCGCCCAGGTCCCAGCGGTAGGAGGCGAGCACGGAGGTCTTCCACTCCGGCGAATCCTCCATCCGGTTGCCTGAGAGATCGAGGCCGCCGTTCGAGTCACCGACGCATCCAGGGTCGACCGGCAGAACCGGATTGATCCCGTAGACCGGCGCCAGCGGCTCGTCGGCGCAGAAGTCATCGAACTCGGCCTGCAGCCAGCCGAGCGAGAAGCGCAGGTAGAGGTCCTCGATCGGCGTCGAGTCGATGCTCAGCTCTGCGCCCCAGACCGTCGCCTTGTCGGCGTTGATGTTCACGATCTGGATGACCTTGATGACCGGCACCTGCATCTTGGTGTAGTCGTAGTGGAACGCAGAGAGGTTCAGGTTCAGCCGCCGATCGAACCAGCTCGTCTTCGCGCCGATCTCGGTCGCGAGGATGCTCTCCGGTGCAACGCTGTTGATGATGAAGTCGTCGCTTGGATCGCCCGGCGTCGCCGCGCCGTTCGGATCGGACAGCAGCTGAATGAAGCCCGCTTTGTAGCCGCGCGCCCACTTCGCGTAGAGCATGTGGCGGCGGTCGTCGGTCACGAACCACTTGATGCCCGCGTCGAGCGTCGTCTCGCGCCAGGTGTCGCCGCCGCGGAAGTCCGTCGCCGACGTGAGCGGCGTCGGGTTCGAGATCTCATGCCGGAAGAACTCGTCGTGGTTCCAGCGCACGCCGAGGAAGATCTCGAGCGGGTCGATCGGCGTCAGCGTCACGTTCGCGAACGGCGCGTAGCCGACCTCCCGTTGCGTGAGCGAGGCACCAGAGATCGTGAGCGGCGTCAGCGTGTCGCGATCCTGCACGATGCGGTTCTTCACGTAGAAGAAGCCGAGCGCCCAGTTCAGCCAGCCCTCGTTGTTCGATTGGAAGCGGAACTCGAACGTCGAGCGTGTCTCGGGCTTCTGGCTGCTGATCGTGTCGAGCGCTTCGTACTCGGTCGCATCCGAATCCGAGAGGCCCTCGTTGTCGATTCGTCCGTAGCCACCGGAGAAGATGAAGTCGACGTCGCCGAACAGCGGCAGGCCGCTGAGGTTCCACTCGAGGCTGCCGTCGACGTCCCACATCTCGAGGTCGCCGGACCCAAGTTGGAACAAGCGCGAGTGCACTGAGCGCTGTCCGCCATTGAAACGGGAGCTGGGCAGGGGCGTGAAGAAGATCGGATCCCTGATGAGGTTTGCGCCCAGCAGGATGCCCTCGATGGCAGCGTCGGGGAAGCAAATCGGCGGGGGAGTTGTCGAGCAGGTAGATGGAAAGCCGAGCATGCTCAGGAAGTCGTTCTTGAACTGGGCGAACCCGCTGGCCCAGTCGAAGTGCATGTTGCGGAACTCGCCCGGCACGAATGGGTTCTCGATCGGCCCCAATACGCCGACCGGCCGCTGTCCGGCCGGAAGCAGCGACACCCCTCCCGCGTAGCGGCGATCGCCCTTGAAGTACCGGCCGTGCAGCTCGAGCGCGACGTTCTCCGTCGGCTCCGAGCGTAGGAACAGGCGAGTCGACCAGTCGTCCTTCGCGTTGAACGAGTTGCGCTCGGTGTCCTCGGAATTCGAGAGCGTGCCGTCCTGCACCTCGCGGATGAACGCGATCCGCGCGTTCAGCAGATCGCTGCCGACGCCCGAGAGCGGGATGTTGACGGCGCTGCGGATCTGCCAGTTGTCGTACTCGGGCGCCCAGGTGGTGTCTCCGCTGACTTCCCAATCCGAGTGCGGCTTGCGCCAGCGGACGTCGATCGCGCCGCCGTTCGCGTTACGGCCGTAGAGCGAGCCCGACGGCCCGAGCGCGACCTGCACGTCTTCGAGGTCGTAGAACTGGCCGATATAGGCCATCGAGTTCGCGAAGTAGACGCCGTTCACGTGCATGGCCACCGGCGACTGCGAGTCGAAGGCCGCGCGCGCGACGCCGCGGATCGAGACGTCGGTGTCGTCGCTCTTCACCTGCACGTTCGGCAGCAGGCCGATCAGGTCGCCGACGCTCTCGATGTTCGCGTTCTGGATCATCTCTTCGCCGAACGCCGCGATCGTGCCGCCAACTTCTTGAATGGACTCGTCGCGCTTCGTGATCGTGACGACGATCTCCTCGATCCCGCCCTCGACCTCCGTCGCGGTGGCCGCCGGGGCCGGCGGAGCCGTCGCGGGCGTCTCCTCGGTCTGCGCCCAAAGCGGCAGCGCAATGAGCGTGATGAGGAGAGCGGCCCCAAAGAACGAGCGAAGCATGCGCAAATTTTTCTCCTTCCGACCTCGAGCGGCCGGCGCGGTCCCTGATTCTGCGCTCACGGGCGGCGACTCTGAACTGTGAGCGAATCCCGAGTCAAGCAGGAAATGAAACACGCTCTAAACCCGGGGCCCGCTCAGAGCGGCGAGCGCGCGATCACCTGCGCCGTCACACGCGCGAGCGCGACGTCGAGCAGCGCTCCATCGCCGCGACGCCAATGAGCGAGCGCGGCGAGCGCGGCATGCACGCCGGTGAACGGATCCGCGATCGCGTCGCCGACGAAGAGCGGGGCGTCCTCGCGCACGCACCAACAGATCCCGGCTGCCGCGGCGGCGTCGTCGCCGAACGCGACTCCCTCCGAATCGCGGCCGTAGCCGGTGATCGAGATCCACACGCGCCCGGGCTGCTCGGCGACCCAGGCCGCTGCGTCGATTCCGAGCTGCGCGAGCGCCCGAGCGCGCGAGCTCTCGATCACGATGTCGGCGCGCGCGAGCTGCTCGCGCAGCGCCGCGCGTCCTGCAGGTGCGCGAAAGTCGTAGGAAAATTGTTCCTTGCACGCGTTCAGGCGATCGAAGAACGCGGGCGGGCCGAAGCGCGCGCCGTCGGGACGAGCCGCGCTCTCGACCTTGTGCACGCGCGCGCCGGCGCGCGCGAGCAGGCGACCGGCAAGCGGCCCCGCCCAGAGGCTCGAGAGGTCGACCACCTGCGGCGCGGCGTGCGGCGGATCGCGACGCGCACCGTGCGCCGCGACGCGCAGCCAACTCGGACTCGAGAGATGCGGTTGCCCAGCGATCGCGACTGCGAGCCCGAGCCAGCGCGCGCGCTCCTCCCATACAGCACCGGGCCGTTCTCTCAGGCGCTCGGCGAGCCGTTCCCACTCCTCTGCGCCGACGTTCTCGGTCTGCGCCCAGCGATCGTCCTCGAGGAACGCGGCGAGCGAGCGAGCGTCGTCGGCGCGCGGGAGGTTCACGACCAACCAGCCGTCGCTCGCCTGGAGCAGGCGGCACGCGCCTCCGGCGGAGACGCGCCCAGCGCGCGTCAGGCCGAGCAGCCGGGCCCGCTCCGTGAGCAGCTCCGCGCCGCCGGGCCGCGGCTCGCTCGGAATCACGGCGACCGCCTCGAACGCCGCGAGCGCGCCGTCGGCGGCGTCGGAGAGCGCGCGCGTAACGGGGACCGGCGGGCGCCCGGGCCAGCCCGTCAGCTCGCCGAGACCGGACTCGCGGAGTCTCTCGTCGCGAGAACGCTCATCGAGCGCCCGTGGCAGGCGCGGCGCGAGCTCGGGAAGACCCACGTCCGCGAGCAGCGCCTCGGCGTAGCCGCGCGCGCTCAACCCGCGATCTCGTCGACCAGCCCCCACGCGAGCGCGCGCTCGGCGGCGAGCGGGCGCTGCGTCAGCGCGAGCAGCGCGGTGCGCTGGCGCCCGATCCGGCGCGGCAGGCTCACGGTTCCGCCCGCGCCGGGCACGAGGCCCATCGCGCGCTCGGGCAGCGCGAAGCGCGCGTCCTCTCGCGCGACGACGCGGCGGCAGAACGCGGGCAGCTCGACGCCGGCGCCGACGCACGCGCCGTGCACGCGCGCAGTGACGCGCGGCGCGCACTGCGAGAGCAAGAGCGCCGCGTTGCGCGTCGCGCGGATCGCGTGCGCGGTCGCGGGATCGGGCAGCGTGCCGAACTCGTCGAGATCGCCGCCGCTGCAGAACGCAGCGCCCGCGCCTGATAACTCGACGCGCTCGATCTCGGGATCCTGCAGAGCGAGCCGCAGCGCCTCGCAGAGCGCGTCGCGCATCGCGGCGCAGAACGCGTTGCGCTTCTCGGGCCGATTCAGCCGCAGCGAAAGCGCGGAGCCCTCGCGCGCGGCGAGCACCGCCGGCTCGCGCGACGGCTCACGCTGCTTGCGCACGTGCGCCGCGAGCCAGGCCGAGAACTCGGGCCCGCTCTGCAGCGTCGAGTAGACGAGCGACTCCGCCATCAAGCCTTCGTAGATCGTCCGCGCGCGGCTCGCGCGCAGCAGCTGCGCGAGGCCGAGGCTCGCGAGCGGCGCCTTCGCGACGCTCTGCTCGATCGCCGCGAGGTCGGCGAGCTCCGCCTCGCCGAGGCGCACGTCGAGCGCGGGCGCGAGCGCGAGCGCCGCGGAGGACTCCGCCGCTCCGAAGCCGACGCTGAGCGCGGGCAGCTCGCCGAGCTGCTCCGCCGCACGCGCCGCCTGCTCGCGCGTCGCGGCGCCGTCGCTGCCGGAGAGGTCGACGCGCACGAGCGGGGCGCCGGTCAGCACCGAGAAGCGTTCTGCCGCGCTCGGATCCGCGAGCGCACGCACCAGCTCGCCGGGAGAGAACGCGCGCGCGCCTTCGCTCATGCGCGCAGGCTACACCGCCGCTGGCAGGCCACGGCACGCTGCTCGACCATCGCGGTCTCGGACAGGAGCAGACGATGGCGGCGACCCTCGACGAAGTGCGGCGCGACCCGAGCCGCACCCCCAACAACTCGTGGCGGCGCGAGACGCCCGGCGCGGCCGGCTGGGAACGCAGCGCGCGGCCCGGCGCGGCGAACAAGTACTTCATGTTCTCGGCCGACTGTCACGCGGTGGAGCCGAGCGCCTATCTGGAAGGCATCGAGCCGGAGTACCGCGCGCGCATCCCGCGCCTCGAAGTGCGCGAGGACGGCTCGGAGTGGCTGATCTCGGAAGGCAATCGCCCGCAGCGCGTGAAGCCGGCGCGCAAGCACGCGTCGGCGGATCCAGCGCGCGATCACAGCCAAGGTCTCCCGGCCGCCGTGCCCGGCGCCCGCATGGACGACGAGGACGTGCTGCGCAACTCGACCGGCCGCACGGTGGCGGAGCGGCTCGCCGCGCACGACGCCGACGGCGTCGACGCCGAGCTGATGTTCCCTAACAAAGGCCTGCTCTGCTGGGCGACGCCCGACCCGGCGTTCGCGCTGGCGATGTGCCGGCAGTGGAACCGCTGGGCGCACGCGTTCTGCGGCCCGCAGATGCAGGGCGACGCGCCGCGCATCCTGCCGGCGGCGTGCATCGCCGCCGGCGACCAACCCGGCGCGCTGCGCGAGATCCGCTGGGCCGCGGAGCACGGCTTCCGCGCGGTCTGCCTCGGCAACTCGGTGCTCTACGGGCCGAAAAAGTTCGGCGAGCTCGAGTACAACGACCCGAGCTTCGAGCCGATGTGGTCGCTGCTCGAGGAGTGCGGGCTCGTCGCGACGTTCCACGTCTCGACGGGTCGCGACCCACGCGCGGTCGGCGGCAACGGCGGCGCGATCATCAATTATGTGTGCCACTCGATGGAGACGACACTCGAGCCGCTCGTCCAGATGATCGCGTCGGGCGTGTTCGAGCGGCACCCCGGGCTGCGAGCCGGGCTCGTCGAGAGCGGGATCGGGTTCGTGCCGTGGCTGATCGAGACGCTCGACTACGCCGCGAAGGCGCATCACTTCTGGGTGCGGCCGCGGCTGCGCGAGCTGCCGTCGACTTACTTCCGTAACAACTGCTTCGCGACGTTCCAAGACGACGTCGCGGGTTTGCGATACGCGGAGGAGTTCGCTCTCACGCGCAACTTGATGTGGGCGAACGACTATCCGCACCACGAAGGTTCGTGGCCGCACTCGGCGCAGGCGATCGAGCGAACGATGGGGCACCTCTCGGATGCGTCGCGCGCGAAGATCCTCGGCGAGAACGGTGCGCGGGTGTTCGGGCTGGATCCGGCGCGCTACGCGCGGGTGACGGCGGGCTGAGCGAGCAACGGCCCGCCCTTCGCTCCTTGCGGGCAGAAGGGCTCCCTGACGCGCTCGCTTCATTCACGCGCTGCGGCTCGCGAGCCAGGCGCCCCCCAACACCAGCGCTCCGCCCACCGCGGTCCAGGCGTCGGGGCGTTCGCCGAACACGAGTGCGCCGAGCGCGGCGGCGAAGACGATCTGCGTGTAGGAGAAGACGGTCGCGCGCGATGCGGGCAGCAGCTGGATGCCGCGCGTGAGGCTCATCTGGCCGATCTGCGCGAACCCGCCCGCGGCCAGCAGCCAGAGCCACTCGGCGCCGCGCGGCCAGACGAAGCTCTGCAGCATCAGCGGCGCAGAGAGAAACGTGGTGACGAGCGGAAACGAGAGCACGATCGCGAGCGGATGCTCGCCGGTGCGCGCGAGGTGGCGGACGCTCACGTAGGCGTCGGCCGCGAAGAACGCGCCCGCGAGGCCGACCGCGACCGCGAAGGAATCGAGCGAGGACGGTCCACCGAACAGCGCCGCCGGGCGTGCGACGGCGAGAATGCCCAGCACCGAGAGCGGGATCCCGAGCAGCACGCCGCGCTCGATGCGCTCGCCGAGCAGCAGCGCCGCGAGCGCGACCGTGAAGAGCGGGTGCGTGAACTGGAGCAGCGTCGCCTCGGCGAGCGGTAGGTGGATCACCGCGTAGAACGAGCACGAGAGGCCGCAGAAGCCGAACAGGCCGCGCAGCCACAACAACGGACGCCGCGAGCCGAGCGCCGGCTCGCGCGCGCGGCGCAGCAGCCAGAGCGTCGCGAGCGTCGAGAGCGCGGCGCGCACGAACACGATCTCGAACAGCGGCAGCCGCGCGCCGAGCAGCTTCGCGGCCGCGGTCATGCCCGCGAACGCCGCGGCGGAGGTCAGCATGAAGCGCGAGCCCGCTGCGGTGACAGCGGCGGCAGGAGCTGCGGCGGACATCGCGAGCGGAACGTACCCCGCGACCGCGCCGCGCCGCCCTCAGCTTCCGGGCGGCGTCTCCGGCTCGGGGAGCGGCGGGTCGTCCGTCGACACGGACGACTCCCACGATTCGGTCTCGTCTTTCAACGCGGGCCCGAGATGCACGAGCGTGTGCTTCACGTCGATCGTCACCAGGAAGTGCCGCAGCACCTCGGCGCCGAGCACGCCGCGCACGCGCACGCCGCCGTCGCCGCTCGACGTGAGCGCGCTCGGTAGCCGCCCCTCCGCCGGCACGTGCGCGCTGACTCCGCGCAGGTCGTAGGGACCCAGCTGGAGCAACGGCACCGCGTAGCGCCGCATGCCGCGCACCGTGCCGAGCGCATCGACGCTGAGCGCGCCCGCATCCTCGGGCCAGTCGCGACCGCGCAAGAAGCTCGGATTCAAGATCAGTGGCCCGCTGAAGCCGGTGTCGAACAGCAGCCACACCTCCTCGCCGTCGAGCGTGGCGCGCCCAGCTGGAAGGCCGTTGAAGCCCGACTTGCGCAACTCGACGTTCGCCGTCTCCTTCATGCGCACTGCGTCGAACGATGCGAAGCGAATGCGCTCGTTCACGTAGTCGATTTGCATCACGAAGGAGCTGAGGATCCCGGTGCCAATCACGATCTTGGCGAACGGCACCGGCGAGATCGCGACCGTCTTCAGCTTCGTGCGCGCGCCGAACAGCTCGATCGGAACGCCGCGCGCGACCGGAACGCGCTCGCGTGAGTGACCCGCCTGAATCTCGAGCGCGCCGGCAGCAGAGAACGCGATCCCGTTCGACTGCGCGAACTCGCGATCCAGCATGTGGACCGACGCCCCGGTGTCGAACATCGCGGTGGTAGCGACTCCAGCGACTTCGATCGGCACGTGGATGTGCCCGTTCCTCAGCTCGAACGGAAACCAGCGAGTGACGTAGGGCTTCGCGTTCGCGGCCGACGCGAACGCCAGTGCAGCCGCCAACAGCACGGCGCTCGCGAGCCGCATGCGCGTCATTCGTGCTCCGCGTGCGCCGCCTCGGCGGGATCGCCGGCTGCGGCTTGCTGCGCCGACTCTGCCGGCGTCTCGGGCGGCGCCTGCAGGTGCATTTTCTCGCGCTCGTAGTCGACGGTCACGACGAAGTGGCGCAGCAGCTCGTAGCCGACGATGCCGCTCGTCTTCACGCCGCGACGAATGCGCGAGCCGTCGAGCGGTCCGCGCGCACGTGCCGATGAGAGGTAGGCGGACTCCCCTTCGGCCGGCACCGCGACGGGCACGTCGGTGAGCTCGTACGGACCGATCTCCACCGAGGGCAGCACGAGCAGGTCGACGCCGAGCGTGTCGGCGTTGATGTCGCTGACTTCGCCGCTGGCGCGCTGGAAGCGCTCGATCCAGCGCTCGTCGCGAGCGATCAAGCGGCGGATCATCAGCGGGCCTGTATTGCCGGTATCGAACAGCATCCAGCGCTCTTTGCCGTCGATCGTCACCTGAACGGCGGGCAGACCCGAGGCATCCTCGAGCCGCATCGGCACGTTCGCGGCCGCGTCGAGATCGAGCGAATCGCGCGCGATCAGACGCATGCGGTTGTTGGGGTAGTCGAGCTGCAGCACGGCGGCCTTCAGGAAGCCGGCGCCGATGATCATCTCTTCGGAATGCGGCAGCGCGGGCACGTCGCGCAGCTTGAATGCGACGCCGAACAGCTCGATCGACAGGCTCGCGACGCTTCGCACGCTCTGGTCCGTCGAGGAGACGCCGCGAATCTGATAGCGAGGCCCGGTGAGCTTCAGCCCAGCCTTCTCGACCAGCGCCGTACTGATCGAGTTCGTCTGAGAGCCGGTGTCGAACATCGCGTACCCGGCGACGCCGGCGACTTCGACCGGAAACAGCACGTGGCCGTCGCGCACTTCCAGCGGCACCCATGCGGTCACGCCGGCGAGCGCCGGTGCGCCGGCGAGCCACACGAGCGCCGCGATCGACCGAATCCAGCGCATGCTCGTCTCCGATGCAGGCAGGATTCCATAACACGGAGTCGGTCGGCGGAGATCGCCCATTCGGGGGAGGGATGGTGATAATCTGCCCGCTTCGCGCCCCGGAGAATCGCGTGATTCCTCGCCTCGCATTCGGACGCACCGGACACACGAGCTCGCGCATCCTCTTCGGCGCGGCGGCGCTGTGGAACGCGACACCTGAGAAGTCGGCCGCGACGCTCGAGTTGCTGCTCGCGCGCGGCGTGAATCACATCGACGTCGCGAACGGCTATGGGCCGTCGGAGCGCCGGGTCGGGGAGTCGATGCGGCGCCTGCGCAGCCGCTTCTTCCTCGCGACGAAAACGGGGAAACGCGACTACTCGGGCGCCTGGCGCCACCTCGAGCGCTCGCTCGAGCGGCTGCAGACCGACCAGATCGACCTGATCCAGCTGCACAACCTCTCCGACGAGCCGGGCTGGCAGATGGCGTTCTCGCGCGACGGCGCGCTGCGCGCGCTCGCGGAGGCGCGCGAGCAGCGGCTCGTGCGCTTCATCGGCGTCACCGGCCACGGCACGCGCGTGGCCGCGATGCACCTGAGAAGCCTCGCGCGCTTCCCGTTCGACTCGGTGCTCGCGCCCTACAACCCGGCGCTGATGGCGCAGCCGCAGTACGCGACGGACTTCGAGGCGCTGTACGCCGAGTGTCAGCGCCGCGGCGTCGCGCTGCAGACGATCAAGGCGGTGGCCGCGCGCCGCTGGCAGCCTGGCGAAGTGCGCACGCACAGCACCTGGTACCGGCCCGTGACGGAGGCCGAGGACGTCGCGCGCGCGGTGCACTGGGTGCTCTCGCGCCCGGGTGTGTTCTTGAACACCGCGAGCGATCTGCGCCTGCTCGAGCTGACGCTCGACGCCGCCGACGCGTTCGACCCGGCGGCCGCGCCGGGCGACATCCACGAGGCGTGGGCACGGCTCGGCGTCGAGCCGCTGTTCGTGCCCGGCTTGGATGACGTGAGGTAGGGCCGACGACCGAGGAGGGGCCATGGCATACCAGCACATCTCGGTGAAGGTCGACGGCGGCGTCGCGTTCGCGACGCTCTCCAATCCGCCGATCAACCTGATCACGCTGCCGTTCGCCGCCGAGCTCGCGCAGCTCGCGCGAGAAGTCGCGCAGGACGACGCCGTGCGCGCGCTCGTGCTGCGCAGCGACGACGCGGACTTCTGGCTCGCGCACTTCGACGTCGCCGCGATCGTCGACTTCCCGACCGACGGCGTGGCCGCGCTGAACCGCGAAGTCGCCGACAACTTCTATCACGCGATGTGCGAGCTCTATCGCACGATGCCGAAGGCGACGATCGCCGAGCTCGACGGGCGCGCGGGCGGCGGCGGCAGCGAGCTCGCGCTGTCGTGCGACATGCGCTTCGGTGCGCTCGGCAAGACGATCATCAATCAGCCGGAGGTCGCGCTCGGGATCCTGCCGGGCGGCACCGGCACGCAGCGGCTGCCGCGGCTCGTCGGACGCGGCCGCGCGCTCGAGCTGATCCTCGGCTGCGACGATCTCGACGCGGCCAGCGCGGAGCGCTGGGGCTATCTGAATCGCGCGTTACCGCCGGCGGAGCTGCGACCGTTCGTCGATCGTCTCGCGCGCCGCATCGCGAGCTTCCCGGCGCCGGCGATCGCCGCCGCGAAGCGCGCGGTGCTCGCCGCCGAGCCGAGCTGGGAGCGCGGCCTGACCCTCGAGAGCCACCTGTTCCAGGTGTTGCTACGGACACCCGACGCGCCGCGCGCGATGAAGCAGTTCCTCGCGAGCGGCGGCCAGACGCGCGACGGCGAGAAGCGGCTCGGGGAGCTGTGCGAGCAGCTCGGCGAGTGAGCGCGGATTCGCCTGCCGGCAAAGGGCTCACGTTCGACGCGGCGGCCGCACGCAGCATCGAAAAGCTCTACGTGACGCCCGACGTCGTGCTGCAGCGCGCGCGTTTCGTCCAGCTGCTCGCGCCGCGCGCGGGCGAGTACATCCTCGACGTCGGAACGGGCCCGGGCTTCCTCACGCACGATCTCGCGCCGATCGTCGGCGAGCGCGGCCTCGTCGCAGGCGTCGACTCGAGCCCGGTGATGGTCGAGCTCGCGCGCAAGCGCTGCGAAGGACGCGGCCCGTGCGAGCTGCGCCTCGGCGACGCGACCGCGCTGCCGTTCGGCGACGCGAGCTTCGACGCGGTCACCGGAGTGCAGGTCTACGAGTACGTCGCCGACATCGAGAAGGCGCTCGCCGAAACGTGGCGCGTGCTGCGGCCGCACGGCCGCGTGCTCATTCTCGACACCGACTGGGACAGCGTCGTCTGGAACACGAGCGATCCGGCGCGCATGCGCCGCGTGCTCGATGCCTGGGACGACCACCTGCACGATCCGCATCTGCCCGCGAAGCTGCCGGCGCTGCTCGCGCGCGCCGGCTTCGCAGTGACGCACGTCGAGGTGATCCCGATCGTGAACGCCGCGCTGCACGCGCACTGCTACAGCCACGGCATCCTCGCTGCGATCGCCGGCTTCGCGCCGGGACATCGCGGCGTCACGGCCGAGGAAGCAAAGGCGTGGGCGGCGGATCTGCGCGAGCTGGGCGCGCGCGGCGAATATTTCTTCTCGATCAACCGTTATGCATTCGGCGGCGTGCGCGTGTGAGGCCTCGCTGAGGAGTGCAATGCGAACCGGGCTGCAGCTCGCGATCGGCGTCGTTCTGCTAGGGGCATGCACGGGCGCCGCGCTCGCGGAGGACGACGCGAAGGACCCGGGCGCGGCGGCCGCCGAGACGACGACCACGCCGGCGAAGGCCCAGCAGAACGCGGAAGCCGAGCGCGAGCCGATCACGCAGATCGGCGGAACCGCACCGACCGAGACGCTGAAGGAGCGCATGGAGCGCTTCAAGCGCGAGCAGGGCGCGGGCTCCGACAAGCCGTTCGAGGGCTTCGCGACGCGAGCGGAGCAGGAGGCGCAGCAGCGCCGCGCGGCGGCGCTCAGCGAGCAGGCGCGCGAGGAAGCGGAGGCCGAGGAGGCGCTCGAGACGCGCATCGACGCGCGCGACACGGTGCAGGACCGCGTTCAGCAGCACGGCGCGTGGGGCGCATCGAGCTGCACCGAGAGCGAGCCGGCGTGGAGCCTGCAGGACGACTTCATCCGCCATCGGCGGCTCACGCGCGAGGACTTCCTGTTCACCGGAGAGCGCGGCAAGGCGAGCGCCGCCGTGCGCATTCCGAAGGTGGAGCCGAGCGGCTTCGCCGCGATCGTGTTCTCGTGCGAGCTGAAGCCGCAGGTGAATAAGGTGCGCGACAAGCAGCTGTACGTCGCGACGCTCGCGCAGCTCCGTTATTACGCGCTGCTCTCGCGCAAGGACTCGTGGCTCAGCCCGGACGCGCTGCGCCGCGAGAGCTACGTGATCGGCCACCAGCAGCTGCACTTCGACATGGCGAACACCTTCGCGACCTGGCTGACCGCGCGGCGCGACGTGATCCAGACCAAGCTGCGCGGCTTCGGGCGCACGCCGGAGATCGCGCTCGGCGAGCTGCAGCTGCGCGTCGGCGAGCACATGCTCGACGTGCACGCCGACTTCGACGCGCTCGAGTCGGTGTTCGACCGCGACACGAAGCACGGCGGCGACGCCGAGAAGCAGACCGCGTGGAACTTCCGCGTCGGCGACGGCTTCCCCGCGCTCGCGAAGGGGCTGCGGCTCGAGACGCGGAAGGTGACGGAAGCGGGCAAGGAGTAGCGCGCCGCGATCTGCGAGCGCCTGCGCTCAGCCCGCGTCCGACGCCGCGATGCACTCGATCTCGACGCGCGCGCCCTTCGCGAGCCCGCTCGCGCCGAGCGCGCTGCGCGCCGGCTTGTTGGGGAACACGGTCACCCAGATCTCGTTCAGCGCCGGCCACTCGTTCATGTCGAGCAGGAACACCGTGCACTTCGCGACGCGCTCCAGCGACGAGCCGTTGCGCTCCAGGATCGCCGCGATGTTCGCGAGCGCCTGCTTCGTCTCGGCCTGAATTCCCCCGGGCGCGAGCTCGAACGTGCCCGGCAGATTGCCGATCTGCCCGGACACGAATAACAAGTCGCCCACGCGCACCGCCTCAGAGAACGGGAGGGCGAGCGATTCGGTCGATGGCGAGGTCGCGTAGACGGGCGTGAGAGGTGTGCTCACGGGCGGCGGCGCAGGAGACTCGGACACCGAGACGCACGCCGATCCGAGCAGGGCGCAAGCGAGCAAGGCTCGAGGACTACGACGCATCGGCGGCTCCATCCCTTTGCCTGGGCAGTTTGCGTCGCCTCTGTGCTCGCTGCGAGCTTTCGCACGCAAGGCTTCGCCCGCGGAGATCACTCCCGCCGTCGGCTCTCGCGAATCACGATCAGCTCGGCGATCGCCTCGAGATCCTTCGGGCGACCCGCCGCGCGCTTCACGGCGATCAGCTTGCCGAGGTCGAGGCACAGGCAGCGGATGCCGAACACGTCGAGGCGGATCGTATGCGGCTCGAGGTCGGCGTAGCCGCCGCCGCCGACGATCTCGCCCAGCAGGTCGACATCGCCGAGCTTGGTGGTGAACGTGAAGTTCAGGCCGCGCTGGAGCGTCTCGAAGTCGAAGCGGAACGGCAGGCCGGGCGGGGCCCCGCGCAGGTAAGGCTCGTGGGGGCCGAGGGCCTGGACCAGTCGGCGCAGATTTTCTGGGCTGCGGTCGTAGACGAGGTCGATGTCCTGCGTCAGGCGCGCCGATCCGTGGGCGGTCGCCGCTGCACCTCCGACGATGATGAAGCGCACGCCGGCGTCCGCGAGCGCGCGCAGCACTCCGGGGAAGTCGATCACGTGCGCTCCGCCCGCTCGCCCGCGCGGCGAAGCTCGGCGGCGAATCGCTGAAGCTCCATGAGCTGCTCGAAGCGCTCTTGGACCGACAGCGTCAGGTTCTTCTGGATGAGGGTCCGATCCACGCCGGCCAGATAGGCGCGGATGACCTCGTCCTCGTCGTCCGTCGAGGAAGCGTCCATCGCTCGAAAGCTATCCGATCGGCTCGCGCCGCCCCAACAAGTCCAGCTGCGCGGCGCGGTGATCCGCTCCGTCGAATGCCGCATCCAGCCACCGGCGCCGTGGCAGCTCGGGGTCGGACTCCGATGTGCCAGGCATGCTTTACGCCCGCAGCTGCGGCGCGAACGGCATGCGCCGCAAGCGCTTCCCCGTAGCAGCGAAGATCGCGTTCGCGAGCGCGGGCGCAGCGGTGGGCGTTGCGAGCTCCCCGGCGCCGGCGGGCGGGAGCGTGCTCGGCACGACGTGCACCTCGACGTCGGGCGCTTCGCGCAGCGCGAGCAGGCGATACGAGTCGAAGTTGCCCTGCTCGATGCGGCCGTCCTTCACGGTGATTTCTTGGTGCAGCGCGGCGCTGATGCCGTCGAGCGTGCCGCCGATCAGCTGCGCTTCGAGGCCGAGCGGGTTCACGACCTGGCCGACGTCGACCGCACAGACGCAGCGCTCGATGCGCAGCGCGCCGCTTTCCAGCGAAACGTCGAACGCGTGCGCGACGTAGCCGCCGAACAGCGGCATCGCGGCGATGCCGAGGCCGCGGCGGGGCAGCGCCGCGCGCCCCCAGCCGATCTTCTCGCCCGCGAGCCGTAACACCTGCGCGAAGCGGCCGGCGCCCTGCGGCGCGCGCGCGGCGGAGACGAGCGCGAGCCGGAGCTCGAGCGGATCGCGCCCGGCGGCGTGCGCGATCTCGTCGAGAAAGCTCTCCGACGCGAACGCCGCGGACGTGTGAACCGGCGCGCGCCACCAGCCGCGCGCGAGCGGAAACTCGACCGCGCAGAACTCGGATCGGAAGCTCGGGACCAGCTGCGCGAGCGGCGGCTCCGGATCGACGACCGCGCCCCAGATCGGCGCGTCGTTCGCTGGCGCTCCGCTCCAACGCAGCGGCGTGCCCGCAGTTCGATGCGACCACGCGGTGATCCGACCCCCGACATCGAGCCCTGCACGCAGCGCGTGCACTGCGAACGGTCGATAAAAGTCGTTCTGGAGATCGTCCTCGCGCGTCCACACGACCTGAACCGGCGCGTCGATCTGGCGCGCGATCCGCGCGGCTTCGGCCACCGCGTCTGCCTCGAGCCGCCGCCCGAATCCGCCGCCCGCGCGGGGCAGCTCGACCTCGACCTCGCTGGGGCGCGCGCCCGTCTCGTCTTGGATCGCCTTCGACACCCGCGCTGGGCGCTGCGTCGGCGCGCGCACGAGCGCGCGATCGCGTGCGCGCGAGAGATCGACGAACGCGTTCTGCGGCTCGAGCGTCGCGTGCGCGACGAACGGCACGACGTACTCGGCTTCGACGACGCGCTCAGCGCGTGCGAGCGCGGCGCCGACGTCGCCGTCTGCGCGCACCACGACCGCCTCGCCACGCAGCGCGGCTCGGCAGCGCTCTTCGAGCGCGGCGGTCGTATCGCCCGAAGCGGGGCCGCGCGTCCACTCGATCGTGAGCGCGTCGCGCCCGCGCAGCGCGCTCCACGTGTCGTCCGCAACGACCGCGACTCCGGCGGCGAGCTGAGAATCGGACGGCCCGCGCGCGGGGAGCGGCAGCTCGAGGACGTGACGAACGCCGGGTATCCGCCGTGCGCGCGCGGCGTCGACGCGCGCGGCGGCGCCGCCGAAGTACGGGCAGCGCGCGATCACCGCGACGAGCGCGCCGGGCTCGCGCGAGTCGAGGCCGAACTTCGCGGCGCCGGTCACGATCTCGCGCGCGTCCACCGTACGCTGGGGCCGCCCAATGATTCGAAAGTCCGACGGCGACTTCAGCGGGAGCGGCGCCGGCGGGGGATCGATCCGGGCGGCGTCGGCGGCGAGCTCGGCGTAGCTCGCTGTGGCGCCATCGGGCGCGATCAGCGTTCCCGCCTCGGTGCGAATCTGCTCGGCCGGTAGGCGCCAGCGGCGCGCCGCGGCCTCGACGAGCCGCCAGCGCACCTGCGCGCCGACCTGCCGCAGCTCGTCCCATCCCTTCCGAATGCTCATGCTCGCGCTCGAGCTCTGCGAGCCGTAGCGCGGGGACGAGCGCGGCCGCGGAAGCCAGCGCGTCTCCATCTCGAACGGGAGCGCGGCGACGCGCACGCGTGCCCAGTCCGCATCCAGCTCTTCCGCGATCAGCATCGGCAACGAGGTCTTCACCCCCTGCCCGAGCTCGCAGCCGCGCGCGCCGATCGTGATCTCGCCGCTGCGGTGGATCTCGACGAATGCGCCGAGCGCGACCGGATCCGCTGCCTCGGCGGTCGATTCGCCTTCGAGCGCGTCGCAGCTCGCGAGCAAGCCGCCGGTTGCCGTCAGCGCAACCTGGATGAACGCGCGGCGTGGAAGGACGAGCGTCACGGCGCGCACGATCGCGGCCGCCGTCGCTACGCGCGGAGCTGCGGCGCGAACGGCATGCGGCGCAGGCGCTTGCCGGTCGCGGCGAAGATCGCGTTCGCGAGCGCGGGCGCGGCGGTCGGCGTGCCCATCTCACCGGCGCCGGCGGGCGCGAGCGTGCTGGGCACGACGTGCACCTCGACGTCGGGCGCCTCGCTCATCGCGAGCAGCCGATACGAATCGAAGTTCGTCTGCTCGATGCGGCCGTCCTTCACGGTGATCTCTTGGTGCAGCGCGGCGCTGACGCCGTCGAGCGTGCCGCCGAGGATCTGCGCCTCGAGGCCGAGCGGGTTCACCGGCTGGCCGACGTCGACCGCGCACACGCAGCGGTGAATGCGCAGCGCGCCGTCCGCGACCGACACCTCGAACGCGTGCGCCGTGTAGCCGCCGAACACGAGATGCGCGGCGACGCCGACGCCCCGCCCCGCCGGCCGCGGCTGCTTCCAGCCGATCTTCTCGGCCGCGATCCGGAGCACGTTCGCGAGCCGGCCGGTGTCGAGCACCTTCGCGCCGTGCCCGTCATACGGGAGCTCGCGCGGCTCGCCGAGCAGCGCGAGCCGGAACTCGAGCGGATCGCGGCCGGCGAGGTGCGCGAGCTCGTCGACGAAGCTCTGCGTCGCGAACGCGGTGAAGGTGTGCACCGGGCCGCGCCACCAGCCGCGCATGCGCTCGAACTCCGCCCCCGTGAACTCGCTCCGATAGTTAGGGACCAGGCCCGCCGGCATGCCGTCTTCGTCGACCAGCCCCAGCCACGGCGGCGCCTGCTCCATGTCGCGCGCGCGCCACGCGATCGGCGTGCCGACGGTCGTATGCCACCAGCTCGCGAGCTCGCCGTTCTCGCCGAGCGCACCGCGCATCCGGTGCACGCCGAACGGGCGGTAGAAGTCGTTCTGGAGATCGTCCTCGCGCGTCCAGACCAGCTTCACGGGCGCGCCGGCCTGCTTCGCGATCAGCGTCGCCTCGGCGATCGCGTCGGTCTCGCCGCGGCGCCCGAAGCCGCCGCCGGCGCGCGGCAACTGCACCTCGATGCTCAGCCGCGGAATGCCGGTGAGCTCGTGCACCACCTGGTTCGCCTGACCGGGCGACTGCGTCGGCGCGATCACGACGGCGCGATCCTTCTCGAGTCTCACGAACGCGTTCTGCGGCTCCAGCGTCGCGTGCGCGAGGAACGGGACGACGTAGGTCACGTCGAGCGTGCGCTTCGCGCCGGCGTGCGCGCTCTCGACGTCGCCGTCGTTGCGCACTCGCGTGCCGGCGCGCTTCGTCGCCGCGATGCAGCGCTTCTCGAGCGCGGCAGTCGAGCCTTTCGCGCCCGCGCCTGGCTTCCACTCGATCTCGAGCGCAGCGCGCGCCTTCAGCGCGGTCCACGTGTCGTCGGCGACGACCGCGACGCCCGCGGCGAGACCGTGCAGCATCGGCTGACCCGCCGGCGTCGCCGGCAAGCGCACGATCTGCCTAACACCTGGGATGGCGCGCGCCTTCGCGTCGTTCACGCTCGCGACGTCGCCGCCGAAATACGGACAGCGCGCGACGACCGCGGTGAGCATGCCGGGCTCGCGCACGTCGAGGCCGTAACGCACGCGGCCCGTGACGATTGCGCCGGCGTCGACCGTGCGCTGCGGCTTGCCGACGATCCGCCAGGCGCTCGCCGGCTTCAGCGGAAGACCGCCCTCGGGCGGCGAGAGCTTCGCCGCGTCGGCAGCGAGCTCGCCGAAATGAGCGGTGCGGCGTCCGCCCGAAGCCGAGAGCGAGCCCTTCTCGACGCGCACGTCTTCGAGCCGCACGCCCCAGCGCTGCGCGGCCGCGTTCGCGAGCCGCCAGCGGACGTGTGCGCCGACCTGGCGCAGCTCGTTCCACGCTTCCGGGATGTTCGTGCTGCCGCCCGCGCCTTGTGGGCCGAAGCGCGAACGAATCCCCGGCGGCTTCGGCGACGCCTCGATCCCGAGCGGGAGCTGCTCGACGCGAACGCGGGACCAGTCCGCATCCATCTCCTCGGCGATCAGCATCGGCAGCGAGGTGATCACGCCCTGGCCGATCTCGGCGCCGCGCGCGCCGATCACGACCGTGCCGTCGGCGTCGACGCGCACGAACGCGCCGAGCGCGGCGGCGCCGCCGTGCGTCGCGGTCGAAGCCGCGCGGGCACGCACTGGGAAGTAGGCCGACGCGACCAGCCCGCCGGCCGCGGTCGCCGTGACGACGAGGAAATCGCGACGCGTGAGGGCGCTCATGCTGCGCCTCCTTCGCGGCGAGCGGCCGCGGCGCGCCGGATCGCGGCGCGGATGCGCGGGTAGGTGCCGCAGCGGCACAGATTCGTGAGCGCGGCGATGTCGTCGTCGCTCGGCTCGGGCTTGCGCGCGATCAGGTCGACCGCGGCCATCACCTGGCCCGCCTGACACCAGCCGCACTGCGGGACGTCGAGCTCGACCCACGCCTCGCGCACCGCGGCCGCAGCGCGCTCATCGCTCTGCGCGATGCCCTCGATCGTCGTGACGCGCTTCCCGTCGAGCCCCGCGACCGGCATCACGCACGCGCGCTGCGCACCGCCGTCGACGTGCACCGTGCACGCGCCACACGCACCGATCCCGCAGCCGTACTTCGTGCCGGTGAGCCCCGCGTGATCGCGCAGATACCAAAGCAGCGGCATCGCGGGGTCGCCGTCCCACGCAACCTCTCGCTCGTTCAGCGTGAAGCGGATCGCCATGCGGACGCCCTCCGGTCGCTACGACCCTACTCCGCGATGCCCGGTTCCGTCCGCTCGCGTCCCCAAGTTTGCAAGTTTGCAGGGTCTGACCCCGCGGCGGTTCGCGGCGGTTCGCGGCGGTCCCGCGGCGGTCCCGCGGCGGTCACACGCCGCAGCGGTAGGCGGCGTACTCGCGCGAGTCCCAGTCGAGCGCGCCGGTCGGGACGATCACGTTCGCGCCCATCTTGGCGGCCTCGTTCCGCGCGAGCGCCTCGACCTCGGCCGCGACTTTCTCTTGGTTGCGCGCGAGCGGCCCCACCGTGACGGTGGTCTTGCCGGTCACCTTGCCGATCTCGCGGCAGCCCTCGACTTCGGCCGCGTTCCCGACGCGCACCTGCTCGCCTTCCGGCGTCACCGGGACCCACTGGCACGCCGCGCTCAGCGCAGCGGCGCAAGCGATCGTCAAGCGAGCTCGCTTCGTCATGCTCACGCGCCCTTCAGTAGCTCGCGCACCTTGCGGCGCAGCAGCTTGCCCGTCTCGTTGTATGGCAGCTCGCGCTCGAAGCGCACGAGCTGCGGGACGCGCGACGAGCGCAGGTGGCGCTTCACCCACTCTTGGAGCTCCGCCGCGCTCGCGCGCCGATCGTCCTTCAGCACGACCGCGGCGGCGACGGCCTCGCCCCACTGGACGTCGGGCACGCCGACGACCGCGACATCCGCGACGGCCGGGTGCTCGAGCAGCACATCCTCGATCTCGCCGGGCGACATGTTCTCGCCGCCGCGCACGATCACGTCGTCGGTGCGGCCTTCGAGGAACAGGTAGCCGTCGTCGTCGAGGTAGCCGCCGTCGCGCGTCGGGAACCAGCCGCCGTCGATCAGCTGGCTGCCGCGGCCGGCGTACTCG
>Ga0187893_10002599_pt1 | contig 39220 bp, 31 predicted proteins | sample MA1701074metaG_FD_139574 | JGI IMG/M metagenome (GOLD analysis project Ga0187893, IMG submission 139574) | White microbial mat communities from a basaltic lava cave in the Kipuka Kanohina Cave System on the Island of Hawaii, USA - MA170107-4 metaG ...
GCAGGCGCGCGCACGGTCGTCGTCACGAGCTGCACCACCTTCGGCCACGCCGGCGACGGCATCCCGAACGACGGCAGCCGCCCGCACAACGTGAGCCACTTCGACAGCGCCTACGTCTGGTCGCGGGTGCAGCAGGAGACGGTCTGCCTCGAGGCCGCAGCCCGGGGCCAGCACGTCGTCGTGGTCGCGCCGACGGTGATCGTCGGTCCCGGCGACGAGAAGGGGAGCGCGGCCACGATCGCCGCGTTCATGAGGGGACGCCTCTCCGCCGTGCCGCCCGGGGGCTACAACTTCATCGCGATCGAGGACGTCGCCGCGGGGCTCGCCGCGGCCCTCCACCGCGGCCAGCCGGGGCGCCGCTACCTCTTCGCCCACGAGAACCTGACCTTCCGGGAGTTCCTCGCCCGCGTCGCGGCCGTGACGGGGAGGCCCGGGCCGCGCCTGATGCTGCCGGCGGGACTCATCCGTGGGGCCCGCCACGTCGGGGAAGCGCTGGCGCTTCTCGGCCTCCGCGCAAGCTTCCGGGCCATCGACAAGGTGCTGGCCGAGCGGTTCTTCTTCGACGCGCGAATCGCGGTCGCCGAGCTCGGCCTGCCGCAGACTCCCATCGACGGCGCGATCGCCCGCACCGTCGAGAGCCTGCCGCGGCCGCGCCCGTGAGCCGGCCGCCCGGCAGCACGTCGACGACGGGCCCGAGCTCGACGGTCCGCCCGCCGTCCCACGAGCCCCTGTCGGCTCGCCTCGGCGCCGGGATCTCGCCTCGCGCGCGCCTCGTGCTCGTCGAGGCGCAGGCGCGCATCGACGACCCCGAGGCCGCCGCGGCGCTCGAGGCCGCCCGGGCGCGCGAGCCCTCGCCCTCCGCCCGGCGCGCCATCGACGACGCGCTCGCCGCCCGGCCCGCGCCGCGCTGAAGCGACGGTCGAGAGGCCGCCCCCGCGCTACGGCGCCGCGACCTCCTTCGCGCGCTCGACCTCCTTCACGAGCCGCTCGATGTTCTCGAGGAGCCCGTCGAGGTCGGCCTCGGCCTTCCGCACGAGCTCCGAGAGCGCGGCGGCGCCCGCCTCGAGCTCGGCCTCGATGGGCTTCGCCTGCCGGGCGTGGCGGGCGTGGAGCTCGCGCAGCTCGGCGTCGAGCTCGGCCCGCGCCACGCGCGGGTCGAAGCGGCGAGTCGCCGACTCGCGGAAGGCGAGGAGCCGCGTCGCGACGGCGCCGCCCCGAAGCGCGGGGACCTCGGCGAACCGCTCGCGCGTCAGGTCGTACGCCGTCTCGATGCCGTATCCCTGGAGGGCCGACTTGAGCCCCGGGCCGACGCCGGGGATGTCCTCGTCGTCGAGGATGACCCGCTTCAGGAAGAAGTCGCGGAGGGCCGCGCCGTCCGCGCCCGCGAGCCGCCGTCGCTCCTGCTCGAGGCGCCACTCGAGATCGGCGTGGCGGGCGCTCACCTCCTCGAGCCGCTGCCGGCGCTGCGCGAACTGCTCGCGGTGCCGGCGCGCGGTTCGCTCCCAGTCCGCTTCGGCGTGCGAGAGCCTCGCCAGCGCCTCGGCCACGCCGGCCGCCCGCGCCACCCGGCCGGTCGCCAGCGTCGCGCCGGCCGACTGGATGAGGCCGATCGCGCCGGCCGCGACGGCGATCGGCAGGACCGCCAGGCAGAGGCACGCGAGCGGCGCCGCGCCGCCGGCGAAGGCGAAGATGAACAAGGCCAGGGCGCCCACCACCGCGGCCAGGAGCTTCGCCGGCTCCCCGGCCGGGTCGCCCGCCGGCGTGCGGGCGCGCCGCGCGAGCCGCCGGAGCGCGCCGGGCCGGGTCCCGGGCGGGGCGCCGGCGCCGCCCGACGCGGGCCGCAGGTACGTCGTCCGCGGCGGGCCCACCGCCGCGATCCGGGCCCAGACGGCGGACCGGTCGAACGGGGCGGGCCGCGCCGCGGGCCCGGCGCTCCAGTCGAGGACGTAGACGAAGAGGTCGGGGCCGCCGCGCTCGACGATCTCGCACCACGGGCAGAGCTCGACGTGGGCCGGGACCTTGTGCGCCGTCTCGATGAAGCAGGAGCCGAGCGTCTGCCGGAACGCGTCCAGGACCATCCGCCACTGCGCGGGGCGCGGCCGCGCGCCGGGCGCCTCGGACCCGCGCAGGAACGCGCGCTCGAAGAGCGTCCGGATCTCGGCGGGCACGGACTCGAACGGCAGCGCGTGCGGGGGCGGCGCCATGCGCGCGGCGGCGGCCGACGGCCCGTACGCGAAGCGGTGCTCGTGGATCGCCCGCTCGAGGGTCAGGTGGCCGTGGCCGGCGCCGCGACCGTCGCCCAGCCAGCGCCCGGCGAAGGGGTGCCGGCCGAGAAAGAGGAGGTGGAAGGTCAGGACGGCGAGCCCGAACGCGTCGTGGTCGGCGGTCCGGTCGACGTCCGCGAACCGGACGCCCTGGAGCTCGGGCGGCGTGAAGTGGCCGACGCCGACCGGGCACCGGAAGAGGCGCCCGCCGGCCTCGACCTGGAACGAGTCGCAGTCGATGAGGCCGACCGTCGCCTGGCGCGAGACGAGGAAGTTCCCCTGGTTCACGTCGCCCACGACGATGCGCCGCTCGTGCAGCGCCTCGAGCGCCGCCGCGCAGTTTCGGGCCGCGTGGACGAGGAAGGAGTAGTCGGCCTGCGGGAAGTCCACCCGGCGGTGCGCGGGCCCGTAAAGGTGGTGGATCTCCTTCGCCCCGGAGCGTCGCGGCATGACGAACCCGACGACCGGCCCGCCCGGCGAGCGCGCGAGCGTCGCCCCCGGCCAGGCGGCGAAGTCGAGCAGCTCGGGGGCCGCCGCACCCATGTCGGCCATGAGGCGGAGCTTGGTCGCCTTCTCCTCGTCCGGCGGCCGGTGGTAGATCTTGGCGACGCGCGCGGCATCGCCCGCGATCTCGAAGACGGCCCCCTCGCCCCCGGCGCCGAGCCGCGCGCCGAGGGGGACCGGACGTCCCTCGTGGTCGAAGAGCGGGCCTGCCGGCACGGTCAGGGCGGGAGACGCGTCGCCAGCACGAGCGTCTTGTCGTCGTCCGTGCGCTCGTTCACGCGCGGCGAGTCGAGGAAGGCGCGGAGCGGGTCGCGGAGGGCCTCCACGTCCGCGGCCGCGCGCAGCGTCCGGAAGAGCGGCTCGAAGAACGGCCCGTGGGCCCGGTGCTCGGCGAGGCGGAGGGCGAGGGTCTGGAGGCCGTCCGTGAAGACGGCCAGCTCGTCGACCTCGTGATCGAGGGCGGCGAAGGCGAGCGCCCGTTCGAAGCCATCCCCCGTGAGGAAGTTCGTCGCGTTCGCGTACTCGCCCGTCTGCGGCCAGAAGACGGGGCGGTAGGCGTCGCCGTCGAGCGCGACGATCGCCCCGTCGCCGACCTGGCCGAACGCCGACTCGCCGGGGCCCACGACGGCGGCGAGCGCCGTGCACGCGAGGTCGCGCAGGCCGGCGCCGCGACGGGCGGCCGCCGCCTCGAGCCGCGCGCGCGCGCCCCGGTACCACGCGAGCATGTGGGCGAGCTCGATCGCCCGGACGGCGAGGCCCCGCTCGAGGTCGCCGCGGACGAGGTCGACGAGCGCCTCGACCGCGACCCTGGCCCCATCGCGGCCGAGCGCCGCGCTCCCCGCGCCGTCGGCGCAGGCGACGACGAGCACCGGCTCGCCCCCGCGCGCCTTCACGACGGCGGCGCAGGCGCCGTCCTGACAGGCCTCGGGCCGCCGGCCGTGGGCGACCCCGGCGACGCTCTCGTAGATGACCTTCCACACGGCTCGGCTCCCGTCCGCCGGCCTCGCAGGCCCGGTCAGGTCCCGACGATCGCCCAGCCGTCCGGGCCGGTCGGGTTGACGAGGACGACGTCCTCGCCGGGGGTCGAGCGCGAGACGGACTGCTGCGAGTTCGACAGCCACTGGAAGAGGTCGCGGAACCGAAGCCCCTTGAGCTTGAGCGGCGCGCGGACGCAGATCTCCCGGAGGACGTCGAAGTTCGCGCCCTCGACGCCGACCCCGAAGAAGGAGAACGCCTTGCTCTCCTCGCCCTCGCGGACGCGCAAGGCGGCCGGCTTCCACGCGTCCGTCGGGCCGCCGTCCGTGATCAGGAAGATCCACGGCCGGTAGAACATGATCCCGTGCGTCCGGTAGGCGTCCTTGCGCACGCGCACCATCTCGACCGCCCGGAGGATGGCTTCGCCCATGGGCGTGTCGCCCTTCGGCGCGATCTCGGGCGGCCGGAAGTCCTTGGCGGTCGTGAAGTCGCAAGGCACCGCGACGTCGCCGCCGAAGGTGACGATCGCGACCTCGACCCGCTTCGAGGCGAGGCTGTCGGCCGCCAGCTCGTCCCGGTACGTCTCGAGCCCGGCGGCGAGCTCCTCGATCGGCCGGCCGGCCATCGAGAGCGAGACGTCGAGGAGGAGCACGCAGGGGACCCGCGGCTCGGGGTTCTCGGCGAACTGCGCGGCGCCGAAGTCGAAGGGGACCTGCTCGGCCATCCGGGTTCCTCCAGGCGGCTCGGGCGCGACGGGACGATCGACCGGCGCCCGGCCTGCCGGGCCGGAGTCTACCCGCTCCGCGCGCGGGAGGTCAACGCGCCGGGCGAGCGAGCGAGCGAGCGGGGACGCGTACCGCTTGGAGAAGGGATGGGAACCTCGATCGCCGAGCCTCATGGCGACAAGGCACGGCCTGAGCCGGCCGGCGTCTGGGCGGCCTCTTCGGCGGGGGCCACAGGCCGAGGTGGCGAAGGATGCGCTCGATCACGTCGGGCTGGTCGACGATGGAGATCGGCCCGTGGAAGGCGCCGCGTTACCTCCCCGCCCCTTCTCCCTAAGGAGAGGTGGACGCCGGCCGCGACTCGCTCCTCCCGGGCGGGGCAGGCGGACGGCGCGGACCCGACCCGACCGGAGCAGGAGGTGGAGCGTGAACCCGGCTCGAGAGCTCCGAGCGATCGCCGCGCGGGGAGCCATCCTCGTGCTGGCGTCGTGGGCGCTCGGCGCTCCCGCCGCGGCGCAGGACCTGTCGATCGAGGACGTCGTCGTCACGGAGGGCGACTCGGGGACGACGAAGCAGGCGTCCCTGACGGTCCGGCTCTCGCCGCCGAACGCCGCGGCGGACGTGGCGGTCGACTTCGCGACGGCGGACGGGACGGCGACGGCCGCGGGCGGCGACTACGTCCCCGCGACCGGCCGGCTCACGATCCCCGCCGGGCAGGACGCCGGGGTCGTCCGCGTCCTGGTGCGGGGCGACTTCGCGAACGAGCCGGGCGAGTCGTTCTTCGTCGACCTCTCGAACCCGGTGAACGCCGCGGTCGCGGACGGTCGGGGGATCTGCTCGATCCGCAACGACGAGGTCCAGGTCATGGCGGCTACGGTCTCCCGCATCGAGGGCGACTCGGGGAGCGCCCCCCTCTCCTTCGTGGCGACGCTCAGCGGCGCGTGCCCCTTCGACGTCCGGGTCGACTTCGAGACGCGCGACGGCGCGGGGGCGGGCGCGCCTGGGGCGGCGACGGCGGCGGGCGGCGACTACGTCCCGCGATCGGGCACGATCGTCTTCCCGGCGGGGACGACCGTGCAGACGATCGAAGTCGAGGTGAACGGCGACACGATCGAGGACGCGCCGGCGGAGCACCTCTCCCTCGTGCTCCGGAGCGTCGACGCCGTGGCCTTCACGGCCACGGGCATCATCCGCGACGACGACGGGAGCGGGCAGACCGTCCTCGTCCTCGACGGCCCGGCGCCTTCGACGGGTGACGCGCTCGGGTCGGCCGTCGGCTCGGGGCCGGGCCTTCTCGCCGGCGCCCCGCTCGCCGACCCGGGCGGCGTGGGCGATGCGGGCGCGGTCTTCCGGTTCGACGGGACCACGGGCGCGGTCGTCCTCGCCCTCGCGAACCCGAGCCCCGCGCCGGGCGACGAGTTCGGGGCGGCGGTCGCGACGCTCGGCGGCAGCCGGATCGTCGTCGGCGCGCCGGGGCGCGCGGTCGGCGGCGTCCCCGGCGCCGGAAGCGTCTACGTCTTCGAGGCGGGGTCGGGGAACCTCGCCCTCACGATCCCGAACCCCTTCCCCGGCGCCGCCGACGGCTTCGGCTCCGCGGTCGCGGCGCTCGGGACGGACATCATCGTCGCCGCCCCGGCCGACGATCCGGGCGGCGTGGCCGACGCCGGGTCGGTCTACGTCTTCGACGGGACGACGGGCGCACCGAGGCTTGCGATCCCGAACCCGGCGCCGGTCGCCGGCGACGAGTTCGGGCGGGCGGTCGCGGCGCTGAACGGCGCCATCGTCGCCGGAGCGCCGGGGGCCGACGTGTCCGGCGCGACGGACGCCGGGACCGTCTACGTCCTCGACGGGGCGACGGGCGCGACCGTGCGGGTCCTTCCGCCCCCGCGGCCGGCGAGCGGCGGCGGGTTCGGCTTCGCGCTCGCCGCCGTCTCGGGGAACATCGTCGTCGGCGCGCCCTTCGACAGCCCGCGCGCGGCCGGCGCCGTCTACGTCCTCGATGGCGCGAGCGGGGCCCTCCTTCGCGACGTCCCGAATCCGGTCTCGCTCCCCTTCGACGGGTTCGGCTTCGCGGTCGCGGCGGCCGGGGGCGCCTCGAACTTCGCGGTCGGCGTCCCGTTCCGGGACGGGGCCTTCGAGGACCAGGGAGCCGTCTACCTGATCGACGGGAAGGAGGGGGCCTGGCGCCTCAACGTCGCGAACCCCTCGCCCGAGCGCCACGCGGAGTTCGGCTCGTCGCTCGCCGGCGTCGGGAGGAACTTCCTCGTCGGGGCCCCCGGCGCCGACCGGCGCGGCTTCGCGGACGCGGGCGCCGCCTTCCTCATCAACGGGAACCTCCGGCCCGTGGCGCGCTCGTCCGGGGTGCGCTTCTTGACCGCCTCGATCGCGTTCACCCTCGACGGGAGCGACGCGAACGGCGATCCGCTGACGTTCGCGATCGTCCGGCCGCCGGCGCACGGGACCCTCTCGGGCACGCCGCCCCACCTCGTCTACACGCTCGATCCCGGCTACGTCGGCCCCGACGAGTTCAAGTACAGCGTGAGCGACGGCACGCTCGCCGCCATGGCTACGTTCACGCTCGGGCCGCCCGCGCCCCCGCCGCCCCCGCCGCAGCCCTTCTTCGACTTCTCCGAGGCGCTACCGGACCTCGGGGGCGGGAGCGGTTGCTCCGTCGCCGCGGCGGGAAGCGCCGCCGCGGGGCCGGGCGCCCTGCTCCCGTACGCCGCCGCGCTCGGCGGCCTCCTTCTGGTCCGTCTCCGGATGAGGCGGCGCGGTCCGCCACTGGAAGGGCCTCTTCGTTGAACTGTACTTCGGGGCCAAACCGGAGGGAACAAGATCTCGCAACCTGTTCAAGACAGGGTGCTTGGAGACGATTGATGTGGGGGGGGCGGAGCTGTCAGGATACGATCACGAGCCTCGCGTCCCGTCCGCGGCACCGCCGCGACCCGCGCCGCGTGATCCAGTGCACGGATCGAAAGACCAGCGTATCGTTCCATGTGATGGTAAGACGATCCGGCAAGCCGCAGACCTCACCTCGCGCAGCAGACCGGGCAAAGGAGGCGTTCCGCCGGTCCGGTGGAACGCTCCGAGCTGCCCAGGTTCGGTCGCTCGGCATCCACCCACGCACGCTGTACGCGCTCCGGGACGCCGGCGAGGTCGAGCAGATGGCTCGCGGACTCTACCGGCTCAAGGAGCTCCCGCCTCTCGGCAGCCCGGACCTCGTCGCCGTGGCGCTCAAGGTGCCGAAGGGCGTCATCTGCCTCCTCTCGGCCCTCGCCATCCACGAGCTCACCACGCAGGTGCCGCACGAGGTCCACCTTGCACTCAAGCGCGGCTCCGAGCCGCCGAGACTTGGCTTCCCGCCGCTTCGCCTCTTCTGGTTCTCGGGCGCAGCCTTCTCCGAAGGCGTGGAGGTGCACTCGATCGACGGTGTCCCCGTACACGCCTATTCGCCCGAGAAGACCATCGCCGATTGCTTCAAGTACCGGAACAAGCTCGGCCTCGACGTGGCGGTCGAGGCGCTCCGCCTCTACCGCCAACGGAAGCCCGTCCGCCCAGACGAACTCGTGCGCCTCGCCCGGGTCTGCCGTGTCGAGCGCGTCATGCGCCCCTACCTCGAGGCCACCCTGTGACGAAGCGCCCGATCAAGAACGTGGCGGCGTCCGTGCGCGAGAGGCTCGAGCCGCGCCCGGACGAGGGCGTGCTACTCGTGTGGGTCTACCGGGTTCCGCTGGCGAGTCGGAAGTACGGTGAGTCGGGGCGAGAGGATTTGAACCTCCGACCTCCTGGTCCCGAACCAGGCGCTCTAGCCAAGCTGAGCCACGCCCCGACCGGAAGGAAGCGTAGTGTAACCGGCGAGATGGGGGGTGTCAAGCCGGAGAGGGGCGGCGCGGGCGGGGCGCGGGGCGGCGGACGAGGGCGCGGGCGTCACGTGACATGCGAGCGGGCGGCGTCAGGCGTCACGTGACGCGCGTGAACTTGCGTGAGTCACGTGTCCCGCGTCACGTGTCCCGCGTCACGTGTCCCGCGTCACGTGTCCCGCGTCACGTGTCACGGGAGGGGGAGAGGGCGGAGAGGGGCGGAGAGCGGCGGGCGCGGGTCAGTAGCGGCGGAGGACGCCGACGACCACGCCGCGGACCTCGCAGCGGTCGACGAAGAGGGGCTTGAGGTCGGCGTTGGCGGGCTGGAGGCGGACGCGGTTGTTCTCGCGGAAGTAGCGCTTGAGGGTGGCCTCGTTGTCGCCGACGATGGCGACGACCATCTCGCCGTTGTGGGCGAAGGTGCGGGCCTCGACGATGACGAAGTCGCCGTCGCGGATGCCTTCGTCGATCATGGAGCTGCCGCGGACCTTGAGGACGTAGGTCTGGCGGCCGCGCTTGAGGACGTCGGTGAGGTCGAGCTCCTCGGGCGTCTCGATGGCCTCGATCGGCTGGCCGGCGGCGATCCGGCCGAGGAGGGGGAGGGAAAGGCCCGCGTCCTGGCGCTGCGTGCGGCGCTTCTTGAGGTCGGCCTCGAGCTGGGGCGAGACGTTGAGGGAGCGCGACTGGTACTTCTGCTTCGTGAGCGCGCCCTTCTTGTCGAGCTGGGCGATGTGCTCGTAGACGGTGATCTTGGAGACGCCGAGGGCGTCGGCGATCTCGGCGAGCGTGGGGGCGATGCCCTTGCGGTCCCGGTAGTCGATGATGAACTGGACGATCGCGAGCTGCTTGGGCGTGAGGTTCATGGCCCCCTCCTCAGGGATGTTTTCGGGTTTCGAGGCTGGATCATTTTAGGCTAACGGAAGGCAAAAAGTCAAGGGGTAGAATTTTTCGCCCGTCCGGCGTGACATCGGGGGCGCGGCCGGCGTCATCGATGCAGGCGACCAGAGGCCGCGAAGAGAGGGCGATTGGATACCGAGACGCGCGCCCTGGTGGAGCAGGCCCGCGCCGGCAGCAAGGCGGCTTTCGGCTCCATCGTCGACCGGTTCAAGGGGCGCGCGCTCGCGATCGCGGCCGCGCTCGTCGGCGGCGACGAGGCCGAGGACGCGGCGCAGGAGGCGTTCATCCACGCCTACCGGGCGCTCTCGACGCTCCGCGAGGTCGAGAGCTTCCCGGCCTGGCTCCACGGGCTCGTCATGAACGCCGCGCGAGACCGGCTGAGACGCCGGCGCCGCGAGCGTGCCCGTCTCGGAGACCTCCTCTCCCGCGGCACGATCGACCGCCGTCGCGAGGGCATCGCCGTCCGCGGCGACCTCGAGAGCGTCGTCGAGGCCCTCCTCGACGAGCTCGAGCCGGAGCAGCGCGCCGCGCTGGCGCTGCGCCTGTACGACGAGCGGTCGTATCGTGAAATCGCCGAGTCGCTTGCGACGTCCGAGGCCTCCGTCCGCGGGCTCCTCTACCGCGGGATGAAGAGGCTCCGGGAGCGCCTGGCGCCCGTCCTCAAGGCGGCGCCGTGACGGAGGGAAGCTCGTGACCGCGCCGCCGACCGTCCCCGTCCCGCCCTGCTCCGAGGTCGAGGGGACCCTCCAGGCCTACCTCGACAGCGAGGTCGCGCCCGAGACGCGCGTCGCCGTCGACGCCCACGTGCGCGCATGCCCCACCTGCGCCGAGGCCCTCGCCGACTCGCGCGCCCTCCGGCGCATGCTCGCCGCCGGCCTCCGCCGCTTCGCCCCGCCGCGCGCCGACTTCACCGCCCGGGTCCTCGCCGCCCTGGACGCGCCCGCCGGTCCGCGGCCGCCGTCGAACGACTCCTCCTTCTTCTCCGGCGCCGCCTCCGACGAGCCGTCCGCCGTCGTGATCACCCCCCCGCCCCCGATCTCGCCCGCCGCCCCGGCGAGCCCCGGCGCCGCCGCCGGCGACGCCCCATCCGCGCCCCCGCCCGCTCCGGCCGCGCCCCAGACCGGAGCCAAGGTCGACTCGCTCCTCGGCCGGACGATCGGCGGCTGCCGCATCGAGGACCGGATCGGCGCCGGCGGCATGGGCACGGTCTATCGCGCCGTCCAGATCTCCATGGGGCGAACCGTCGCCCTGAAGATCCTGGCCCCGCGCCTCGCCCGCAACGCGACCTACCTCCAGCGCTTCTTCCGCGAGGCCCGCGCCGCCGCCCGCCTCAACCACCCGCACATGGTGCGGATCTACGACGTCGGCCCGGACCCCGAGGCCGCCGCCGGCCCCACCGGGCCCTCCACGCCGCCGCCCGGCGCCGAGCCCGTCTACTACCAGGTCCTCGAGCTCGTCGAGGGCGAGAGCCTCCGCGAGCGCCTCCGCCGCGAGGGGCCGATCCCCGCCGCCGACGCCATCCGCATCGCGACCGAGGTCGCCCGCGCCCTCGACCACGCCGCCCGCCACGGCGTCATCCACCGCGACGTCAAGCCCGACAACGTCCTCGTCTCCAGGACCACCGGCCGCGCGCTCCTCGCCGACCTCGGCCTCGCCCGCGCCGACGAGGCCCTGGGCGCCGGCTCGGGCACGCTGACGGTCGACGGCGTGATCATGGGCACGCCCAACTACATGTCGCCCGAGCAGGCCCGCGACACGCACGCCGCCGACCACCGCTCGGACCTCTACTCGCTCGGCGCCAGCCTCTACCACATGCTCTACGGCCGCGCGCCCTACGCCGGCTACGGGATCGTCGAGACCATCTCGCGCGTGATCCGCGACCCGCTCGCCGTCCCGCCCCCCTGGGGCGAGGGCGTGACGCTGCCGCCCGGCACGCTCGAGGTCCTGCGCAAGATGCTCGCCCGCGACCCGGCCGAACGCTACGCGAGCGCCGCCGACGTCGTCGCCGACCTCGAGGCGATCGCCGCCGGCCGCCCGCCCGCGATCGCGCTCGCCGCCCCGCCGCGCGCCGCCCCGGCCCGCCTCGCGGCCCCCGCCGGCAGCTCGGGCGAGCTCCGCGCCCTCCGCCCCCGGACCGGCGCCCTGCCGCGCGAGAGCCGCTCCGGCCCCCGCGAGCGCCGCCGCTCGCCCGCCGGGCCGCTCGTGGGCGCGATCGCCGTCCTCCTCGTCGCCGCCGCCGGCACCTGGTGGTACAAGCGTTCGCCGGCGACGCCCGGCTCGCCCGGCGCCCGCCCGCCCGCCTCGCCCGTCGCCCGGCCGGATGGACCCGGCTCGCGCCCCGGCGTCGCGCCCGCGACCCCCGGGTCGAGCGACTCGCCGTCCGCCGCCGGGTCCGCCGTCGCCGGCGGACCCGCCGGATCGGCCGCCGAGCGCCCGCCCGACACGGGGTCGGGGACGCCGCCCGCGGGCCCGGGCCCGGCCTCGGCCGCCGAGGGCGAGGCCCGGATCGCGGCCGCCGACGCGCCCCAGCCGGCCGACTACCCGGCCGAGGGCGAGGCGGCGCCGGGCGGCCAGAAGTCGCGCCTCGCGATCGCCGAGCTGGCCGCCTGGGAGGCCATGACGGCGGGCGACTTCGAGCGCGCGACCGAGATCTCCTACGCCCTCGCCCGCCAGGGCGACGAGGCGGGCCTCGCCCTCGCGAAGGACCTCCTCGCCCGGGTGGAGGCCGCAAGGGCCGAGGCCCTGGTCGCCGCCGACCGCAAGGCGGCCACCGACGCCTATCGCCCGCGCCGCCTCGAGATCCTCGGGCACGTCGCCGCCCTCCGCACGGACCGCGCCCGCACGGCCCTCGACGCGGCCGCGGCCGAGCCGACCTTCGCGTCGATCGTCGAGCGCGAGATCGCCCGCGACCGCCAGGACGTCGCCCTCGTCGAGGAGGCGGCCGCCCGCGCCCACGAGGCCCTCCGCGCCCGCGCCGACAAGGGCGAGACGGTGCGCCTCGCGCTCCGCGACGGCGGCCGCCTCGAGGGCGCGCTCCGCCGCAACGAGGAGACGCTCCTCGTCAGCACCTCCGGCGAGGTCCGGACGCTCGTCCTCGCCGACCTCTCGCCCGAGGAGGTCCTGGCCCAGGCGGCGCGCGCGCCCGGCCCGTGGCCGCTCGCCGCGCGCGCCCGCGCCGCCCTCCAGGCGGCGAACGGCGAGGCCGAGGCCGCCCTGGCGGCGGCGGCGTCCCTCGGCGACCCGGTCCTCACCGCCCACTACCGCGGCCAGGCGGCCGTCGTCGCCGAGGTGAAGCTCGCGTCGCTCGTCGCCGCGCGCCTCGCCGAGGCGGACAAGCTCGCGGCCAAGGTCGACGACCTCGTCAAGCGTCGCCGCTTGGCCGACGCCGAGAAGGCCGGACGCGACGCCCTCGACCTCCTGGACGCCATCGCCCAGCGGGCGCCGCCCGGAAGCCCGGAGGCCGCCCAGATCGCCGAGCGGCGCACCGCCGCCGCCGCCCGCTTCGAGGAGGTCCGCGCCGAGATCGCCCGCGCCGAGGCCGGCAAGGACCTCGAGGTCCTGCTCGCCCGCCTCTTCCGCGCCGGCAAGGCGAAGGCCCTGCCCGACGGGCGCGTCGAGGTGACCTACGACTTCACGCGCGTCGGCGTCGAGCCGTTCCGCGAGGACTGGCGCGTCGTCGAGGTCGTGAAGGAGGAGCGGCTGGCCGCGGCGCTCAAGCCCGAGCCGGCCGTGCCGACGCCCTTCGACCGCGTCCGCCCCCTCGACGCGAGCGAGCACGGCGTCGTCGCCCACGGCTACAGGCGCCTCGTCTGGCGCGGGCGGCTGAAGGGCGAGGCGACCCTCGAGGTCGCCGCCGTCCCGCTCCTCGAGCAGAACGCGATCCTGACGCTCTGCGACGAAGGCGAGGACCGCTTCTACATGTACTCGCCGTCGTACCTCCTCCCGGCGCTGCCGGAGGTCTATCGCCCGCGGTTCCCGGAGATGTTCGCGCTCTTCGACCCCTACCGGGAGCCGCGCGACTACGTCGGCGAGATGGTGAAGTTCCCCGACTTCCGCCAGAAGGGGTCGGGCGGGGCGACGGCCCTCGCGCCGCGCAAGCTCGTGCGCCTGAAGGCGGAGCGCCTCGAGGGCGCGAACAAGGCCTCGCGGCTGCTCCTCACGGTCGGGAGCGGCCGGCCGCTCGAGGGGATCGACGACCTCGACCCGCGCGACAAGGGCGGGGTCGGGCTCGCGGCCTGGAACTCGGCCGTGATCTTCCGGTCGGCGAAGATCACGGGGCGCCTCGACCCCGACTGGCTGGAGAACGAGAGGCGGCGCCACGGTGCGCCGGGGGGCGCCGGAGGCGAGAAGCGGGACGCACGCGAGAAGAGCAAGAAGAACGATTAGACACAGAACCTACTTCGCCGACCGTAGCAGCTCGAGCGACGACTCCATCCGCACCCGGCTCGTCGCCTGCCCCGGCTCGCGCCCCTCCGGCATCTCGAGGCGCGCCTTCACCTCCATCTCGACGCGCTGGGAGGACCGGGCGATCCGCCCGGCGGCCGCGTCGAAGAGGATCTCCCCCGACCCGCCCCCGCCCACGAGCGTGAGCTCGACGAGCCCGTGCTGCGGGACGGTCGGATCGGGCGGCGTCTCGCCCTTCGCGAGCTTCGTCTCGAAGGCGATCCGCGCCGTCCCGCCGGCGTCGCGCTCCGCGAGCACGTAGGCCGTCTCGTGGCGCACGCCCCCGAGGAGCGCGACCGGCGCCTCGACGGTGCGCGCCCACCTCGCGCCGGACGCGGCCGCCGGGTCGTCGGGCACGACGTGAAAGCTCCGCTCGAGCTGCGCGCGCACGGCGGCGTCGCCGAAGTGCGTCCGGACGTCGTGGACGGCGACCGGGTTGTCCTCGCTGCCGAGGAGCATCGCCTGGCGCACCTTGTCGAGCCCCCGGACCTCCGGCACACGCCCGTCCGGGGCGAGGAAGAAGACGAACTCGAGCCCGACGAGGGCCGCGTACGGCTTCAGGCGCGGGTCGTCGACCAGCCGGGCGTCCTCCGTCGCCGAGTCGAAGGCGAACTTGCCGAGGAGCACCTGCTCGCCCGCGAGGGCGACCTCCTCGTAGCGGCACAGCATCTGGGCGACGCCCGTCGCCGGGTCGGTCTCCTGCACCGAGAGCCGGTAGTCGAGGCGGAGGTCGACGCGCGAGCGCGCCGGCTCGCTCCCCGCCGGGGCGCCGGCGAACGTCATCTCCGACGTCTGCTTCGAGGCGTACCGGTAGAGGAGCGGGGGCTCGCCCTTCTCGAAGCGCCAGCGCAGCGGCGGGGCGGCGGGCGCCGGCTCCTGGGCGGAGGCGGGTCGGGGGTCGAGCCCGAGCCCGAGCCCGAGCCCGAGCCCGAGCCAGACGACGAGCCCGAGCACGAACCATCGGCGGACGTTCCTCATGCGATCTCCTTGCCGCAGCGCGGCACGGCCGATAGGATGGCGCGACCGTCCATGCTGAAGCTCGCCTTCACCAACCTCGCCGCGAAGAAGGCCCGCACGCTGCTCGCGCTCCTCGGCCTCATGATCGCCATCCTCGGCGTGATCGGCCTCATCTCGATCTCCGGCGGCATCGAGACGCTCTTCCACGAGACGCTCACCAAGGTCGAGGGGATCACCGTCCTCAACAAGGCCATGCCGAGCCCGGTCATGTCGCGCATCCCCGAGAAGGACGGCGACACGATCGAGCGCGAGGTCCCGGGCGTCGAGGTCGCGATCCCGACGATCATGTTCCCCGCGTTCCAGATCGAGGACAAGAACACGTACCTCGAGGGCCGCATCTTCGACATGTACGCGGTCATCGGGACGGACGCGGCCAAGCGCAGGCGCCTGAAGGACGGCGGCGTCTTCAACCGGCACCTGCTCCGCGGGCGCGCGCTCGAGGACCGGACCGACGGCCGCGCCGAGGTCATGATCTCGAAGGACGCGGCCGCCTTCTTCGGCCGGGACGTCGGCCAGAAGCTCCGCGTCTGGAAGGGGCTCGAGCCCTTCGAGCTCGAGATCGTCGGCATCTTCCACACCGGCTCGATCATCCTCGACCGCCAGCTCATCGTCCCCCTCCGCTTCGCCCGCGAGCTCGCCGGCGTCCGGGAGGGGATCGTCTGTAGCTTCTACGTGGAGACGAAGCCGGGCGCGAACCCCGCCCAGGTCGGCCGCGACATCGAGGCCCGCCTCGCCCACCTCGACGCCCGCACGCCCGAGGAGGTCGAGAGCGAGTTCGCCTTCATCTTCCGCGACCTCGACATCTTCCTCGCCGCGATCGGCGCGATCGCGATCCTCGTCGGCGCGGTCGGCGTCGTCAACACCATGCTCATGAGCGTGACCGAGCGCGTGACGGAGTTCGGCGTCCTCAGGGCGACCGGCTGGACGCGCGGCGACGTCCTCCGCCTCGTCGTCTGCGAGAGCGCCGCGATCGGCGTGATCGGCGGCCTCGCCGGCTGCGGCGCCGGGGCGGCGATCGTCCGGGCGGTCGGCCTCTTCTTGCCCGTGCGTCCGGTCGCGACGCCCTCGCTCCTCGTCGCCTCGTTCTTCGTCGCGATCGCCCTCGGCGTCCTCGGCGGCCTCTACCCCGCCTGGCGCGCGTCGCGGCTCGACCCGATCCATGCCATCCGCCACATCTGATGTGAACCCGCCGCCCGCCGGCGCGTTCCTGGCCGCGGTCGCCGTCGGGAAGACGTACCGCCGCGGGGTGACCGAGGTCCGCGCCCTGCGCGGCGCCACGCTCGACATCGCGCGCGGCGGCGTGACCTTCATCGTCGGGCCGTCCGGGAGCGGCAAGTCGACGCTCCTCCACCTCCTCGGGGCGCTCGACCGGCCGACGGCCGGGCGCGTGCTCTTCGAGGGGCGCGACCTCTCGGCCCTCTCCGACCGCGAGCTCTCGCTCTTCCGGCGCCGCCACGTCGGCTTCATCTTCCAGAGCTTCCACCTCGTGCCGGCGCTCACGGCGACCGACAACGTCCTGCTGCCGCGCATGCCCGAGGGGATCCGCGACCAGGACCGCCGGCGCGCGCGCGACCTGCTCTCGCGCTTCGGGCTCGGCGAGCGCCTCGACCACCGGCCGCACGAGCTCTCGGGCGGGGAGAGCCAGCGGGTGGCGATCGCCCGCGCGCTCCTCTACGATCCCTCGCTCGTCCTCGCCGACGAGCCGACCGGCGAGCTCGACTCGACGACGGGCGCCGAGGTCTTCGGCTACCTGCGCCGCGCCGTCCGCGAGGGCGGCAAGACGCTCGTCGTCGTCACGCACGACACGGGCCTCCTCGAGCCGGGCGACCGGATCGTGCGCTTCCGCGACGGGAACATCGTCGAGGACTCCGTCGTCCCGCAAGGGCCGCCGCCTCCCCCCGACGTCGCCGGCGCCGACGCCGCCGCCGCGAGGGCCCGGGCGTGAAGGTCATGAAGTTCGGCGGGTCCTGCCTCACCTCGACCTCGAGCCTCGAACGCGTGCGCGACCTCGCGGCCGAGGCCGGGGCCCCGCTCGTCCTCGTCTTCTCGGCCCTCCAGGGCGTGACGGACAAGCTCCTCGAGATGTCGCGGCGCGCGCTCCTCGGCGAGGTCGACGTCGCGCCGCTCCTCGGCGAGCACCTGGCCTACCTCGACGCGCTCTCGCCGGCGCGGCGCCGCGAGGCCGAGGCGCGCCTCGTCGCGACCGCCGAGGACCTGCGGCGCACGCTCCTCGGGATCGCCTACCTCCAGGAGGTCTCGCCGCGGACGCGCGACCGCGTGGCGGCGTTCGGCGAGCGGGCCGCGGTCGTGCTGGCCGAGGCCCTGCTCGGCGACCGCGGGCTCCCGACCGAGCTCGCGGGCGACCAGGACCACGGGATCGTCACCGACTCGACGCACGGGGACGCCCGCATCCTCGAGGAGAGCCGGGCCGCGATCCGTGCCCGCTTCGCCGCCGCGGCCGGCCGCATCCACGTCGTCCCGGGCTTCGTCGCCCGCGACCGCAAGGGGGCCGTGACCACGCTCGGGCGCGGCGGCTCGGACTACACCGCCACGTACCTGGGCGCCGCCCTCGGATGCGACACCGTCCTCTGGAAGGACGTCGAGGGCCTCATGACGGCGGATCCGAAGATCGTGCCCGAGGCCCGCGCCATCGAGCGGCTGCACTACCTCGACGCGCTCGAGCTCGCCCACTACGGGACCAAGGCGATCTACGACCGGGCCATCCTGCCCGCCATGCGGGCCCGGACGCGGATCGAGATCCGCGGCTTCCACGCCGCGTCCGTGCGGAGCGTGATCTCGGCCGATGAGTCGCCCGTCCTGGCGATCACGTGCGTGCGGCGCGCGATCATGGCCGACTACTACGGGATCGGCGACGACATGCTGCGGACCCTTGCGCAGCTCTTCACGCGCTTCGCCGAGGCGGGAATCTACCCGTTGCTGCTGACGGAGGCGTCGCCGCGGGGCGAGACCTCCGTGGTCCTCAAGGAGGACGAGTACCCGCGGGTCGCGGACGCGCTCGCCGCCGCGGCCACGCCCGGCGCCGAGACCGGGAGCGAGGGCTCGCCGGGCGTCCAGAGCCCCGAGGTGAAGACGAACCTGGGCGTGGTCTCGGTGATCGGGAGCGCCATGCGCGGGCGGATCGGGTTCGCCGCCTCGATCTTCCAGTGCCTGGCCGCCCGGGCGATCAACATCGTCGCCATCGCCCAGACCGCGAGCGAGCGCAACGTCTCGGTCATCGTCGAGCGGCCCCACGTGGACGAGGCGGTGCGCGCCCTCCACGCCCGCTTCATCGATGGGGTGCGACCGTGACCGATCGCGACCGCGACCCGTGACCGCGACCGCGAAGGCGACCAAAAGAGAAGCGCGGCGGTCGTTTCCGACCGCCGCGCTCCGAGGAATGGAGAGAGAGAGAGAGAGAAGGAAGAGAGTGGAGAGGGTGTCTTGGTCGCCTCCTACGAGAGCGAGAGGATGTCCTTGAGCAGGCGCACGGCCTTGGGGTCGCCCGGGGTCGAGAGGACGCGGGCCGCGGTCGTCCGGGCGGTGAGGTCGCCGCTGCGGAGCGCCTCGACCTTGAAGAACTCCGGGGTCTTCTCGCCGATCTGGCCCAGGCTGTACACGACCTCGAACCGCATGGCTGCCTCCTGCCGCTTCGTCGCGTCTCGTTGGCTTCTGCCGGAGGAGAGAGCAAACGGCCTGCCACTCGACCCGCCGGAGCCTCCGTGTCGCCACAAGGTCAGTCAAACGGTGATCGAGCAGCGTTACGGGCCGTTTTCGGGCCTTCCCCGACTGCACCGAAATGAAACGCCGACCCCACCGAAATCGGCGGATCGCGTCGAGACGCACGAAGGCCGGCCGATGACGCCCGGGTGGCAGCGCCATGACAGAGCGCAACGCGCGTGAGGAAGGGACCTTGCGGCCCCCCGGCGGCGGAGGCGAAACTCGCCTTCCTCCGGCGGTTTTCGTCAACGGGCACGGCCCGGGAGCAAAGAGTTGTCGGCACGCGTGATGATGGTCGGGCTCGGCCACGTCGGCCGCGCCCTCCTCCGGTCCTGGGGGCGGGTCCGGGGCGACGTAAAGCTCGTAGCGGCCATGGATTCTCGCGGCGGGTTCGCGGACGAGGGAGGCCTCGATCCGGAGGCCGTCGGGCGCCGGAAGTCGGAGGGCGCCTACGACCAGGGGACCGGCGGGCCGGCGGCGTCTCGAATCCGGACGGTCTGTCCAGACATCTTGATCGAGCTGTCGGTCACGAACGTCGAGACCGGCGAGCCGGCCATCCCTGACATACTGGCAGGCCTCGAGTCGGGCGCGCACGTGGTGACGTCGGCCAAGAGCCACCAGCGCTCGCGCGAGGACGTGCTCCGCGTGACCGAGGCGGCGGCGCGCCGCGGCCTCTTCTTCCTCGACCACGCCGCCCACCTCGCCGGGATCCCGGTGACCGAGATGATGGCCGGCGTCGGCATGGAGGTGACGCGCCTCGAGGGCGTCCTCAACGGCACGACCAACTTCATGCTGCAGCAGATCGAGGACGGCGCCCCCTTCGAGGCGGCGCTCGCGGATGCGATCCGGCGCGGCTTCGCCGAGCGCGACTTCCGCTACGACGTCCAGGGCACCGATGTCGGGATCAAGCTCGTCGGGCTCGCGCGGCGCCTCATGGGCCGGACGCTCGACCTGAAGGAGATCCAGTTCTACGGGATCGAGGCGGGGCGGCTCGGCATCGAGGGGATCGACCCCATCTTCGTGCGGCAGCGGCGTCTGCGCGGCGACAAGGTGAAGCTCTTCGGGGAGGTGGCGGTCGGCGACGGCGGGACGCTCCGGGCCCGGGTCGGCCCGCGGGCGTTCGCCGCGGACGACCCGTTCGCGCGCATCGACGGCTTCAAGAACGCCGTCGCGATCCAGGGTGTCATGAACGGCACGCCCATGGACCTCTTCCTCTCGGGCCCCGGCGCCGGCGCCGACGAGACGGCGAGCCGCGTGCTCGGGAACCTGAACTTCCTGCTCGACGAGCTGCGGCGCGGCGAGCGGGGCGAGCCGGCGGCGCCGTAGCGCGCATGCGGCGAACGGTCCCCCCGAGCCTGACCGTCTGCCCCGGCTGCGCCGCCGAGGGGCCGGCCGACCGCATCGCGTGCGAGCGCTGCGGCGACCTGGTCGAGGTCCGGCACGGCGCCTCGCTCCCGCCCGGTCACCGCCTGCGCGAGCTCTTCAGCGCCCGCCGCGGGGCGCGCTCGGTCGCGAACCGGAGCGGCGTCTGGCGGTTCCGCGAGCTGATCCACCCGGGGCTCGCCGAGAGCGCGATCGTCTCCCTCGCGGAGGGCCGGACCCCGCTCTTCCGGCACCCGCGCCTGGCGGCCTACGCGGGCGTCCCGGACCTGGCCTTCAAGCACGAGGGCATGAACCCGACCGGCTCGTTCAAGGACCGCGGGATGACGGTCGGCGCGAGCGAGGCGCGGCGCGCCGGGGCGCGGGCCGTGGCCTGCGCGTCGACGGGCAACACGTCGGCGTCGCTCGCCGCCTACGCCGCGGCGGCCGGGATGGCCGCCGTCGTCCTCGTCCCGGAAGGGAAGATCGCGCCCGGAAAGCTCGCCCAGACGGTCGCCTACGGAGCGCGCGTCCTGAAGGTGCCGGGCTCGTTCGACGATGCCATGCGCTTCGTCGAGGAGGCCGCGCCGGCGCTCGGTCTGCGGCTCCTCAACAGCGTGAACCCCTGGCGGATCGAGGGGCAGAAGGCGATCGCGCTCGAGCTGCTCGAGGACCTCTCCTGGCGGCCGCCCGACTGGATCGCCCTCCCGGCCGGGAACCTCGGGAACACGAGCGCGCTCGGGAAGGCGCTCCGCGAGGCGCTCGCGGCGGGCCTCATCGACCGCCTGCCGCGCGTCGCGGCCGTGCAGGCGGCCGGCGCGGCGCCCTTCTTCCGGCTCGTGCGCGAGGGCGGCGCGGCGCTCGTCCCGGAGCCGAGGCCGGAGACGGCGGCGAGCGCGATCCGAATCGGGAACCCGCGGAGCTGGCGGAAGGCGCTGGCCGTGCTGCGGGAGACGGACGGCGTCGTGACGGCGGCGACGGACGAGGAGATCCTCGACGCCAAGGCGGAGATCGACCGGGCGGGCGTGGGCTGCGAGCCCGCGAGCGCCGCCGCCCTGGCGGGCGTGAAGAGGCTCCGGGCGGAGGGCACGATCGGCGCGAGGGAGAGCGTCGTCTGCATCCTGACCGGGCACGTGCTCAAGGATCCGGATGCCGTCGTGAAGTACCACGAGGGCGCGGCCCGGCTCGCGAACCAGCCGCGGGAGGCGCCGCGCGACATCGATGGCCTGCGCGACTTGCTCGCCCGCGAGATCGGAGAGTGACGGAAAGACACCCCTCCCCGGTTTTATCGGTCCTGAAGTCGCCGCAGGTCCCTGCCCGATAAGGACGAGGGGAGGGACGCGCCCGGGGTGGTCCGGCGGCGCCCTCCGCGAGACTTGAGGAGGTGGGGCATGCGCCGCTGGCTTCTCGCCATACCGATCGGTGTCCTCGTCCTGATGCTGTTCGCCGGGAACGTCTTCGCGGGCGACCGCCCGGCCGGAGACGCGGACGCGCAGCAGTGCCGCTTCCAGGAGGCCTTCCTCGGCATCGAGGCCGCGCCGCTCGGCTTGCTCGGGGACCGGGCGGCGCTTCGCGGATCGCTCGAGCTGGCGGTCGCCGCGACCCCGGCGGGGACCGCCCGGACGGACTTCGTGGGCGTCGCCGGCCCGCTCGCGTCGGTGCTGAGCCTCGGGCTCGGACACACGGTGCTGCGCGCCTCGCCCGCCGCCCCGGTCACCGCCATCGTCCCGTTCCTCGACCTCGCACCCGTGGAGGCGGTCATCCGGGACATCGGGTTGCTTGCCCGGCGCGTGGCCCTGCGCGCGCGGGCCGCGACGCCCACGGACGCCCCCGCGGCGGCTCCCGCCCCGGCTCCGGCCGAGGCTCCCGCCGCCGCGTCCGCGCCCTGCGTCGACCTCGGCGCGGCGCTGCCGGCGGAGTTCGCGCCGCGCGGCGCCGACCTCGTGTCGACGTCGATCCCCGTCCAGGCCCTGACGGGGCCCGCACGCGCGGCCGCGACGGCGGTCGCCGTCGCGGCCGGGCGCTTCGCGCCGAAGATGGCGACGGCCGGCATCGGCTCCGGCATGGTGCCGGCCGGCGCCCCGCGCGGTCTCGCGACCGTCGGGCGCACGATCGACGCGAGGCCGGGGGTGGCCCTCGAGCTTCGCCTCGCGCGCGATCTCGTCAACCTCCTGAAGACGGTGCGGACCGCGGGCGAGATGGTCGCCCGGCGCCTGCCCGCGATCCGCGGGCTCGCGATCTTCGGGGCGATGAAGGGGACCCTGCCGAAGCCGAGGCACCTCGCGCTGTACTAGCGGAGCGCGCGGAAGACGAAGTCCATTCGGTCGAAGTCCGCGGTCGAAGTCCGTCCGAAAAGCTCGAGCGACTCGCGAAGCGGGGCCCGGAAAACCGGGCCCCGCGCGCTTTTCAGGCGTCGGAGGCGGCCGGTCGCCCGATCGCGACGTAGGTGAACCCGAGCGAGCGCAGGTCCTCGGGCTCCCAGATGTTGCGGCCGTCGATGACGATCGGCTGCTTCATCAGCTCCTTCATGCGCGCGAAGTCGGGCTGGCGGAACTCGTCCCACTCCGTGAGCAGGACCAGGGCGTCGGCGCCCTCGATGGCCTCGTAGGCCGAGGCCGCGTAGTGGACGCCCTCGGGGAAGCGCGACCGGATGAAGTCGTCGGTCACGGCCTTGAAGCTCTCGGTCGCCTCGGGATCGAAGGCCCGCACGCGCGCGTACTCGCGGAGGAGCTGCTCGATCACGGCGATCGACGGCGCCTCGCGGACGTCGTCCGTGCGCGGCTTGAAGGCGAGGCCCCAGACCGCGATCGTCCGCCCCTCGAGCGTCTGGAGGTGCCGCTTCAGCCGCTGGACCACGGAGCGCTTCTGGCGCTCGTTTATGTAGTCGACCGCCTGGAGCAGGGTCGAGGTCAGGCCGCGGCTCTCGAGCGCCTGGGCGAGCGCCTTCACGTCCTTCGGGAAGCAGCTCCCGCCGTAGCCGGCGCCCGCCTGGAGGAAGCGCGGGCCGATGCGCGAGTCGAGGCCCATGCCGTGCGCGACCTCCTTGATGTCCGCGCCGACGGCCTCGCAGAGGTGCGACAGCTCGTTCATGAACGAGATGCGCGCGGCCAGCATGGCGTTCGAGGCGTACTTGATCAGCTCGGCCGACTGGACGGTCGTGAAGACGAGCGGCCGCGTCGTGCGCGCGATCGGGCGGTAGAGGCGGTCGAGGATCTGGCGCGCCCGGTCGCTCTCCGTCCCGACGACGATGCGCTCCGGGTTCTGGAAGTCGTGGACCGCCATGCCCTCCCGCAGGAACTCCGGGTTGGAGACGACGTCGAACGGGACGTCGCGCCCGCCCTGCTCCTCGCGGATCGCCCGGCGCACGATGTCGTAAGTGCCTACGGGCACGGTGGATTTGTTGACGACGACCTTGTAGTCGGCCATGTGGCGGCCGATCGTCCGGGCGACGTTGACGACGTAGGTGAGGTCCGCCTCGCCGTTGGCGCGCGGCGGCGTGCCGACGCAGATGAAGACGACCTCGGCCAGGTCCACCGCCCGGGCGGCGTCCGTCGTGAACTCGACCCGGCGCGCCTCGTGGTTCCGGGCCAGCAGGTCCTGGAGGCCGGGCTCGTAGATCGTCGACTCGCCGCGCGCCAGGCGCTCGATCTTGCGCTCGTCGATGTCCACGCCGATCACGTGGTTCCCGAGGTCCGCGAAGCAGGTGCTCGTCACGAGCCCGACGTAACCGGTTCCGAACACGGCGATGCGCATGCGGCGCCTTTCTCTTCCCTTAACTCAGGACCGGGGCCGACCTGGGAATCGTAGCGCGCGGATGGCCCGTCGTCCAGGGAAACGGCCTGTCGGCCGCGCCCGACGCCTGTCAGGCGACGCTCACCCGCCGGACGCGGTCCACGAGCGACGCCTCGAGCGCCCGGAGAAAGCGCTCGGGACCGGCGATGAGGACGTCGCCTGCCGGCGGCACCACGATCACGTACTTGAAGTCGCGCGTCTCGAGGAGCACCTCGCCGCCCCCGATCTCCCGGTCCGGCGGCGTCGGAAGTACCTGGGCCCCCGCGATCTCGAGCGCTCGCCCCGACCCCTCCGTGGCCGCGATCAGGGCCTCCACGCCCTCGGCCTCGAGCGCCTCGGCCACCGCGTGCCAGAGCTCGAAGCGCGGGGCCGTCGCCACGAGCCCCGCGCGCCACGGCACCGGGACGGCTGGCGGCTTATCGCCAGCGGCGGCGGCTTTCAGCCGCCCCGCCTTGAGGGCCATGATCGAGATGAGGGCCCGCGCCTCCCCCGGCGGCAGCTCGCGCATCGGCCGCCGATTCAAGCAGGACGCCCCCGGCGGCGCAAGGCCCTTGATCCCGGGGCGGGCGGAATGAACAAACTGGGCAGAGCCGATGTCTATCGGAATGACGCTTGCTGACGATAAGAACAACGATGGCGGGCCAAGGTCGGAGGCCCGCCCGGCAGCGAGCAGGTGAGGAGGACCACGTGTCCTACAACATCTTTGCGATCGTCGGGCTGGAGATCGCGGTCACGACCGACGGGCGCATCGTCGCCTACGTGGAGCAAGGCAGCGACCGCTGGGTGATCGCCGAGGAGAAGATCGAGGACGAGCTGGCCCCGAGGGAGTAAGCGGTCGGTCAGCCGCGGCTGTCCGGCTTGCCGAACAGCCGCAGGATCCGTCGCAGCAGCCCGGGCCGCCTGGCCCCCGCGGTTGCTGCGGCCGCGGCCGCCGCGGCGGCCTCGTCGGGCCTGGGCGGCGTGAGCGGGACGATGGGCGTCTGCGACGCCCCGTGCTCGGCGCGGACCCAGGTGATCTCCGCGAGCAGCTCGCGAGCCGACTGGTGCCGCTCCTCCGGTCGCTTCCCGCACATCTTGCCGATCAGCTTCACGCAGCCCTTCGACAGCCCCGGCTTGAGCTTCGAGATGTCGGGCAGCGGCTCCCGGTGGTGCTTCGAGATGATCACGCCGGCGTTGCCGCCGATGAACGGCACGCGACCGGCGAGCGCGTGGAAGAGCGTCACCCCGAGGGAGTAGATGTCGCTCCGGACGTCGAGGTTGTCCGTCCCGAGCCCCTGCTCGGGCGAGATGTAGAAGGGCGACCCGAGCGTGGTCCCCTGCACCGTCAGCGCGAAGTCCTCGTAGACCCGCTTCGAGATCCCGAGGTCGCAGAGCTTCGCCGTCCCGGACCTCGAGACGAGGATGTTCGCCGGCTTCATGTCCCGGTGGAGGACGCCGAGCTTCACGTAGTGGTCCATGGCCCGCGCGACCTGCGCCACGACGCGCAGGGCCTCGGGCTCGGGGACCGACCCGTGGCGGTCGATCCGGTCCTGGAGCGTCTCGCCGTCCACGAACTCCATGGCGAGGTAAAGGAACCCGCCGGCCTCGCCGCCCGCGTAGATCCGCCGGATGTTGGGGTGGTCGAGGGAGGCGGCGATCGTCGCCTCGCGCCGGAACCGCTCGACCAGCGTCTGGTTCTGGAGGAACACGGGCAGCAGGATCTTGAGGGCGACGTCGCGCCCGGTCGCGAGCTCGCGCGCCTTGTAGACCACCCCGACCGTTCCGCGCCCGATCCGCTCGACGATCTCGTAACCCGGGATCGGCCCCGTCGGCTCGGCGAGGGCCTCCTTCTTCAGCCGCGGCGCCGGGGCGACGGCGGACGCGGCCTGGCTCGGCGAGGCCATGCCGGGCGGCGGCTCGTCGGCCGGCGCCGGCGGGGCCGGGCCGCCGCCGACCGGCCGGTACCCGCCCGTGCGGTCGAGCACGGCCGGGCGCATGCCCGTCCGGTCGCGGTCCACCGGCTTTCCGCCGCCCGTCCGGTCGAGGACCGCCGGCCGGTGGGCGCCCGTCTGGTCGACGGCCTTCACGGGCCGGTAGGCGCCCGTCTGGTCCACGGGCGGCGCCGCGCGGTGGGCGCGCGTCGGGTCGTTCCCGACGGGCCGGTACGCGCCGGTCCGGTCGATGGCCGGGTCGCGCCCGCCGATGTCGGCCGGGACCGGGGTCTGCGGCATCCAGGGCGCCGGCGTCGCCGGCGGCGGGGCCTTCCCGGGAGCGCCCGCCGGCGGGGCGCGCGACCGGTCCGCCCGGTCGGGCAGGCGCGCCGCCCCGGCCGCCGGGAAGCCGACGTTGGCGGCCGCGGCGGCCCCGACGTTGGGCGCGATCGGGCGCTCGCGCGTCGCCTTGAACGGGTCCACGGGCGGAGGGAGCGGCGCGGGCCGCCCCGCCCCCGCGCCCCCCGGGGCCGGGAAGGGCGGCGGCAGGGGCATGACGGCCGTCGGCCCGGCGCGCGGGTGTGGCGGCGGCGCCGCCGGGTGTGGCGGCGGCGCCGCATGGGCCGCCGGGGGGTAGCCGTAGGGCGAGGGCTCGGGCGGCGGCGCCGGCGGCGCGATCGGCCCCGGGACGACGGCCGTCTCCCCGCCGATCGGCCCCGGTCCCAGCACCGCCGGGATCGCCCCGGACGACGCCGGCGGAGGCCCGGCGGCCAGGGCGGACACGGCCTGGCTGCGGCGGATCGCCCCGCTGCCGGCGTTGATGAGCCCGGCCAGCTCCTCGGCCTCGCGCCGGTGCAGCATGGCGAGGCCGCGCTCCACGGCCGCGCGCAGGCTCGCGACGTCCTGGGGGGCGAGGTGCCCGGCCGCCGCCAGCGCGTGGGGCAGCTCCTGGGCGTAGCCGCGCGCGCGCAGGTCCTCGTGGAAGGCGCGGACGACGGCCTCCGACGGCCGTCCCACCCGGAGGAGCAGCTCGACCGCGAGCTTCGCCTGGCGCGCGCGCACGGCGTGGGCCCGGGCCGCGTCGACCTGGCGCAGGAGGGCGTGCGTCAGGTAGCCGCGCTTCAGCAGCACGTGGCCGAGCGACTGCTCGACGCCGGCGCGGCGCCCGGCCTCCTGGGCGTTCAGGCACTCGCGCAGGCGCTCGCCCGTCGCCAGCCGGTGCTGCAGGAGGAGCTTCGCGAGAAGGATGTCGGAGTAGGTGGCGCTCAGGACGAAGCTCCGGTCTACGCGCGTTTCGCTCGCTTCTTCTCCGTCACCGCCGCCGCGGCGGCCTGGGCCTTCTCCTCCGCCGGGAAGACCGAGCTCTCGCCCCTCACCACCTCCGGCGTGATGACGTAGCTCGCGATGTCCTTCCGCGACGGCATCTCGTACATGATGTCGAGCATCGTCTCCTCGAAGATCGCCCGGATCGCGCGCGCGCCCGTCTCCCGCTCCATCGCCTTCTTGACGATCAGCTTGAGCGCGTCGTCCGTGTACTCGAGCGTCTTGCCCTCGAGCGAGAAGAGCTTCTGGTACTGGCGCACGACCGCGTTCTTCGGCTCGCGCAGGATCCGCATCATCTCGGGCTCGCCGAGCGGCCCGAGGGTCGCGAGCACCGGGAGCCGGCCGACGAACTCGGGGATCATCCCGAACTTGACCAGGTCCTCGGGCGTCACCTGGGCGAGCACCAGGCCGAGCTGCTTCTTCTCCTCCTCCTCGGTCGCCGCCGCCTGCGGCGTGAAGCCCATGAGCTTCTTGCCGATCCGGTTCGAGATCGTCTCCTCGAGCCCGACGAAGGTCCCGCCGCAGATGAAGAGGATCTGGGTCGTGTCCACCTGGATGTACTGCTGCTCGGGGTGCTTCCGCCCGCCCTGCGGCGGGACGTTCGAGATCGTCCCCTCGAGCATCTTGAGGAGCGCCTGCTGGACGCCCTCCCCGCTCACGTCGCGGGTGATGCTGACGTTCATGATCGTCTTCGCGATCTTGTCGATCTCGTCGATGTAGATGATGCCCTTCTCGGCCCGCGCGATGTCGAAGTCGGCGTTCTGGAGGAGCCGGAGCAGCAGGTTCTCGACGTCCTCGCCGACGTAGCCGGCCTCGGTCAGGGTCGTCGCGTCGCCGATCGCGAAGGGCACGTCCAGGATCTTCGCGAGCGTCCGGGCGAGGAGCGTCTTCCCGCACCCGGTCGGCCCGATCATGAGGATGTTCGACTTCTCGATCTCGACGTCGTCGCCCTGGCCGGCGGAGAGGATGCGCTTGTAGTGGTTGGTGACGGCGACCGAGAGGACCTTCTTCGCGCGCTCCTGCCCGATGACGTACTCGTCGAGCTCGCGCTTGACCTCCTGGGGGGTGGGGATGTCCTCGAGGCGAAGCGGCGAGCCGCGCGTGCTGCGCCGCTTCTCCTCGGTGATGATCGAGTGGCAGAGGTCGACGCACTCGTTGCAGATGTAGACGTTCGGCGGCCCGGCGATCAGGCGCTCGACGAGCTTCGCGCTCTTGCCGCAGAAGACGCACCGTTCGACCTCGCGCACGCGCTGCGTCTCCCGTGCCGTTGCCCGCGCCCGACCCTCGTCGCCCCTCGCGCGCGAGCCCCTACGTCTTGATCGACGTCACGACCTCGTCGATGAGGCCGTACTCCTTCGCCTGGTCGGACGACATGTAGAAGTCGCGGTCGGCGTCCTTCTCGATCGTCGGGAGCTCCTTCCCCGTGTGCTTCACCAGGATCTCGTAGAGCCGCCGCTTGAGCCGCTTGATCTCGTCGACCTGCCGCTCCATCTGCGAGGCGTCGCCCTGCGCGCCGCCCCAGGGCTGATGGATCATGATCCGGCTGTTCGGGAGCGCGTAGCGCTTGCCCTTGGTGCCGGCGCAGAGCAGGATCGAGCCCATGGACGCCGCCTGCCCGATGCAGTACGTCGCGACCGGGCAGCGCACGAACTGCATGGTGTCGTAGATCGCCATGCCCGCCGTCACCGAGCCGCCGGGCGAGTTGATGAAGACCTGGATGTCCTGGTTCTTGTTCTCGTACTGGAGGAACAGGAGCTGGGCGATGACCACGTTCGCGAGGTGGTCCTCGATCGTGTCGCCTATGAAGACGATCCGCTCCTTCAGGAGCCGCGAGTAGATGTCGTAGGACCGCTCGCCGCGCGCCGTCTTCTCGATGACGAACGGGATCAGCGTGTCGACAGGCATTCGCGCCATTTATCTGTTCTCCGCGTCCACGACCTGGACCTTCGACCGGATGAGCTTGAGCGTCTTGTCGGAGCGCAGGTCGGCGCGAAGCCTTGCGATGGCGCCGCTCCGCTCGAGCTCCTCGCGAAGCTCGGCCGGGGGCTTGCCGTAGCGCGGCGCCATCTCCGCGACCGCCGCGTCGACTTCATCTTCGGTGACGAAGACCTTCTCTTCGCGCGCTATCTTATCAAGCAGGAACACCGCTTTCAACCGCTGCTCGACCTCGCCGCGCGTCTCGTCGCGCTGCTTCTCGGCCTCCTGCTCGGCCTCGTCGGCGCTCTTCCCCTGGTAGCGGAGCTTCATCTCGGCCCGGGCCGTCGCCTCGGTCAGCTCCTGCTGGACGATGTCCTCGGGGAGGTCGATCTTCACGCGCCCGAGGAGCGCCTCGATGATGCGGTTCTCGACGACGCGGTCCGCCTCGGCGTCCTTGGCGCGGAGCAGCCGGTTGCGGACCTGCTCGTGCATGTCCTTCAGGTCCTCGAACCCCGACTCCTTGGCGAAGGCGTCGTCCATCTCCGGGTAGACCGCCTGCTTCAGCTCCTTGATCGTCACCTTCACCTTCGCCGGCTGGTTGCGGAGGTCGGCCTTCGGGAACTTCTCCGAGAGCGTCGCGTCCACCTCGGCCGACTGCTCGCGCTTCAAGCCCTGGAGCTGGTTCGTGAGCCCGGGGACGGGGGTGTCCTCGATCCGCTCGCTCTTGAGGAGGATCGGCAGGCCCGACTTCGAGAGGGCGACCTCGCCCGAGGTCGGGTCCTTCCACTCGACGTCGGCGACGAGGAAGTCGTCCGGCTCGACGGCCGCGTCATCGGGCTTCGCCCGGAGCTCGCCGCGCGCCCGCTTCATGTGCTCGAGCGAGCCCTTGACCTCGTCGTCCTTGACCTCGATCGGCGGCCGCTCGACCTTGAGGTCGGCGAGCGACGGGACGTCGAACTCGGGCTTGACGGCGACCGTCACCTCGAACTCGAGGGCGAGCTCCTTCTCCCGGTCGAACGAGACGTTCTCGACCTTGGGCTCGCCGATCGCCTGGAGCTTGTGCTCCTCGATCGCCTCGTGCGTCGCCTCGTGGATGAGGTTCTGCTTCAGCTCCTCCTCGACGTGCTTCCCGAAGCGCTTCTCGAGGAGCTGGCGCGGCGCCTTGCCGGGCCTGAAGCCGGGGATGCGGACCGTCGTCGAGAGCTCGCGGTAGTTCGCGTCGAGCTTCTCCCGGTACGTGTCGCGCGGGACCGCGATCTTGAGCTTCTTCTTGCAGGGGCCCGCTTCCTGGATCTCGACCTGGCTCGCCATGATGCTCACTCGGGACCTCGAAACGACGTCGGTTCCGTACGTGACGCGACGGACGCGCGCGGCGCGAGAACCCGCGCCACGAAGGCGGGGAATCGTATCGGGCGAGCCGAGGGCTGTCAAGGTTCGCGGCCGGCCCCCGGTCGGAAGCGAACGGCCGACCTGCACCGGGGCGCGGGCGTCTCGGGTGAGGGGTGGGGGCTGGGGGGCCGGGGTTCGGGGGGCGGGGACGGGGACGGGGGCGGGGACGGGGACGGGGACGGGGTTCGGGGGAGGGAGAGTGAAGAGGGGGGAGGGAGGGATCTGGGGTTGGGGATTGGGGGCGGGGTCGGGGCGAGCGGCGCCCACCCCACTCCTGCCTCGCACGCGACGTCGGCGCGGGCCGAAGGGCCCGCGAACGGCGCGCCGGCGCTCCGCGCCGTCACGCCGTTCGCGATGGCGGCTGCCCGCCGTTCGTGAGGGAAGATCGCGGCCTTTCTTGGCCTTTGCCGCGGCGGGCGGTCGCGCCCGGCGGTCAGTGACGGGCGCGAACGCCCGCCGCGGACAAAGCCAGCCGAAAGGAGATCCCGATGATCCTCTTCTCCCACGAACGGCTCGAAGCCTACCGCGTCGCGAGGGAGTTCCGGGCGCTGGCGCACGAGCTCGAGCGCCGGATGCCGCGCGGCGACTTGCGCGAGCAGCTTGCGAGCGCCTCGCGCAGCGTCTTGCTCAACACGGCCGAAGGGGCCGGCCGGAGGAGCGGCCGGGACAAGGCGAGGTTCTACGACTACGCCCTGGCGTCCGCCGAGGAGTGCGCCGCGATCCTCGACGACCTCTCGATCTCCGAGGCCGCGCCGGTCGAGCGGACGGACGCCGGCCGGGCGCTGCTGCACCGGGCGGTGCGGCTGCTCTCCGGCCTCTCGCGGAGCGCGCTTCGCCGGGGCGGGGCGCAGCCCTGAAGCGAGCTTCGCGCCGCACGCCCGTTCGCGATGGCGGCCCCGCGCCGGACCGCTACGGGGCCGCGTCTTCGCCGCCGAACACGTCCTCGTAGAGACGCCGGTAGAGCGGCAGCAGCTTGAACTGCGACTCCCACGCGCGCCCCTCGCCGGCGCGCCCGTGGAGGCGGGCGGCGAGCGCGTCGTAGCTCGCGACGACGACCTGCGTCGGCCCGAGGCGACCGCTCGAGAGCTTCGCCTCGAACTCGCGGTTCCTCTCGCCGAGCATCCGGTCGAAGCGCGTCCCGATCGCCGCGCCGGCGCCGTCCGCCGCGAGGTCGGCGGGCGCTCGCGCTCCCGGGTGGGCGAGGACGAGACGGTAGCGGGGGAGCCGCAAGGCCGGCGGGAGCGAGGGGAAGCACGTCATCTGCACGCCCGCCTCGCGCAGCGAGGACACGGCGGCGCGGAGCGCGTCGTAGGTCTCCGTGAGCTGCTCGCCCGTCAGCTTCTCGCCCGTGAACGAGTACGAGAGGCCGCGACGTCTGAGGAACCGGAGGTCCGGGACCGCGCCGACCTTGCCGGCGCAGAGGAAGAGGTCGTCCGTCTGGTAGCGGACGAGGCCGTAGGGGTCGCTCACGACCATGGCGTAGGCGCGTCCCGGCTCGAGGTCGGCCGCGGCGACGAGGTTCGAGGGCGCGTCCTCCGCCCCCTCGGGGACGAACTCGTAGAGGACGCGCGGCGCGATCGGCAGGAAGCGCGGCCGCCCGGCGCGGTCGAAGTCGGTCAGCGTCTCGACCGTCTCCGTCGACATGGAGTACATGGGGACGTGGCGGAACCGGCCCGCCGGCAGGTAGGCCTCGATCCGGTCGAGGAAGGGCCGTACGTAGCCGCCGTCCCAGCAAGCGTAGCACTCGAGCCCGGGCAGCCAGGCCGCGACCGGGAGCGGCGCGCGGGCGGCGGCGATCCGCTCGAGGCGGGTCGCGAAGCCCGGGGAGACGACGCGCCTCGCGACGCGCACGACCGCCGGGTCGAGGCCGGCGCGCTCCCGCGCGAACCGGCGCGCGAGCGCGGTCGACTCCTCCCAGCGCTCGTGCACCTGCGCGAGGAAGACGGCGAGCGTCGACGGGTTCGTGCTGTAGAGGATCCCGGGATCGGCGAGGGCGAGGAGGAGGAGGCGGACCGCCGTCGCCCCGTGGTCGCGGAGGAGGGGCGCGAGCGCCGGGTGCCCGAGGTGGCGCGCCGGCATGAGGAGGCCCGCGAGGTAGGGCGGCCGGGCCGTCTCGTCCGCGTCGAGGAGGAGCGACGAGAGCGAGTCGTCCTTCCCGATCCCGGCCAAGATGAAGAGCCCGGGGCGTCGCACCCCGTACGCGAGCAGCGTCCGGGCCGCGACCGAGAAGCTCCCGAGCCGGATCGCGCGCAGGCGCGCGGCCGTGAAGGCGATCCGCTTCGGCGTCGACGTCGACCCCGACGTGGCCGCGAAGCGCACCGGGACCCCGCGCGCCGCGCACCGCGCCGCGAACGCCTCGATCGAGCGCCGCACGTCGTCCCCGTAGCCGACGATCGGCGTCGCCGCCCCGATCCCGTACGCGCGGGCGAGCCGCGCCTGGTCGCGAGCGTGGCCCGCGACCCGCGCCCGGAGGTCGATCCTGAGCGCGTGCCCGGCCGCCCGGATCGCGGCCCGGAGCCAGGCGCGCGCGGCCTCGTTGCGGGCGACCGCGAGGGCGTCGGCGAGGCTCGTGCGTCCGGGATCGGGGCTCGCGCGCGTCACGTGACGCGGGGTCGCGCATCCCCGCCGCCGTGCGCGCCGCTCCAAGACCTCCGGCCGGCCGCGGACGGCTCCGCCCGGAGCCGCGCGGCCTCGGCGCGGGCGCAGGGCGATGGGGCGTCCCGAAGGAAGGGCTCGAGGGCGGGCGGCGTCTCGGGCACGGCCTCAGGATCGCGAAAGACGGTCGTCGTGACCAGCCCCGGGACGGCCGGTATGATGGCGGCGTGTTCGTCACGCGGAGCCGCTCCGCCCGCTTCGACCCCGGCCAGGTCGTCGACCCCGACCGGCGCGGGGCCGTCGCCTGGGGCCAGTTCAACGAGAGCTTTGCCGGGCTCCAGACCCTCGACTGGCGGCGCGTCAACGAGGGGACGCGCTACCGGCTGCCGTACCGGGCTCTCCGGCGGCTCGTCGCGTTCGTGACCCAGAAGCGCGACGCGATCCTCGACCTCGAGCGCAAGGCCCGCGCGCTGGCGCGGTTCCCGGTGCCGCGGGACCCGGACGTCGTCTTCTTCGGGGCCGAGGCCGGCTGGGAGGCGCTGCTCGTCCAGGCCCTCTTCGGGGCGAAGGGGAGGGTCGTCCTGATCGACAGCGAGGAGGCCGCGTACCGGCGCTTCCTCGAGGCGCCCGGGGAGACGCGGATCCGCGCGCCGCGCGGGTTCCCGGAGAAGGAGCTCGCGATCCGGCGCGACCGGGCGCGGATCGAGTACCTGCGCGCGGACCTCTTCGACGTGCAGCGGCCCGGCGAGTTCGACGTCGGGATCGACTGGGGCCTCGTCGAGCACTACGAGGACGCGCGCAAGCTCGAGCTCATGCGCGCGATGCAGGGCTTCCTCCGGCCGGGCGGCCTCGAGATCACGAGCGTGCCGCGCGACCGGCTCGCGGTCCGGGTCTTCTACTACGCCTTCCAGGACGAGCTGAACTTCGGCTACCGCGAGCTCCTCACCATGCCCGAGTTCCGGGCGCTGCTCGAGCGCGGCGGGTACGAGGTGCTCGACGCCGTCAAGCTCCCGGCCCACAACGTCTGCGCCGCGCGCCCGCGCCGGAGGGGTTGAGGCGAGTCGACCGGCGGGCGCCGTTCGGAGCCGAGCGGTCCTCGTTCGCGGCCATGCCGATCCTAGATAGGATCGGGCCAGGATCGTCCGGCCGCCGGGCCCGGGCCAGGCACGAACTCCGCGATCCGCCGGGCCGCCTCCTCGTCGCGCTCGTTGGCGATCCAGTGGGCCGCGCCCGGGACGACGTCGACCGTCACGTGACGCAGGCGGCGCGCCAGGAAGGCCGTGGCGACGCGCGCCCGCCAGCCGGTCGCGGCGCCGCGGAGGAGGAGCGTCGGGACCGGGACGGCCGCGAACGGCAGGGGGTAGATCGAGGGCAGGTCGCGGAAGATCGCGGCCTGGGTCGCCCGGTCGCTCGTCCGCCGGACCTCGAGGTAGAGGTCGATCGCCGCCCGCGGGTAGGCGGCCGGGTCGGCGACGCGAAAGAACATCCCGGACCAGTTGGAGAAGGTCTCGCGGTCGCCGCCGACGACCTCGCGGGCGTACTTGCGGCCGGCGATCCGGGCGAGGAGGGCGAGCGGGGCGATCGCCGGCTCGAGGAGGACGAGGCGCCGCACCTCGGGCGGCCGGCGCGCCGCGGCGAGGAACGCGAGCAGGCCCCCGAGCGAGTGGCCGATGAGCGTCCCGCCGGCCGGGACGTGCGCCGCCAGCGCGCCGACGACGTCGTCGACGAGCGCCCCGAGGGACGGCGGATCGTGCGGCGGCTCGCGGTGGAAGCCCGGCAGGGTGATGAGCGCCGTCCGGAAGCCGCGCCGCGCGAGGGCCTCGGCGAGCGGGAGGTAGAACCCGGCGCAGAGGTCGTTCCCGTGGACGAGGAGCGCCTCCTCCGCGGCGGCCCTTCGACTCGCCCCTGGCTCCGCGAGGGGCTCGCTCGGGGTGAGCGGAGTGGGGCCGACGACGATCGCCTTCACGGCGCCGAGGAGGCGGGGGGGCCCGCCATCCAGGCGATGACGAGCGGCCCGTCCCGCGCCGACGCGAACGGCCGGCGAACGCCCGTGCGGACGTCGAGCACGAGCCGGCGCCCGAGGTCGACGCGGAGCGCCCGCGGCGGGATCGCGAGGCCCGCGCCCTCGAGCTTCATGAAGGCCTCCTTGGCCGTCCAGAGGCGGAAGAAGGCGGCGTCGTCGCCGGCCGCGGCCGCGGCCGCGACCGTCTCGCGCTCCCTCGCCCCGAGCGCCGCCTCCTCGAGGTCGCGCGAGACGGGCCGGATGCGCTCGATGTCGACGCCGACGTCGCGGTCGGCCGCGACCGCCACGACCACGGCCCCGCCGCTGTGGGCGATGTTGAAGAAGGGCCCGCGCGGCCGGCCCTCGAGGCGCGGCTTGCCGCCCTCCGGCGGCGCCGCGATCCGCGCCCCCGCGAGCCCGAAGCGGGCCGCGAGGACGGCCGCGACGAGCGCGCGCCCGACCTCGTGCTCGCGCGCCGGGTCGCCCGCCTCGACGAGGTGCACCTCGACCCCCGGGGCGACATCGCCGCCGCCCTCGCCGTCGCCGCCATCGTCGATCACCCGCCGCACCGGCAGGCCCAGGACGATCATCCGCGCCTCGAGTCCATGCGGCGCGCCATTCTACCGCGTTGCGGGCCGGCGCGCGGAGCTCCAAGGGACGGTCGGCTTCCGCCCGGACCTCCGCCCGCCTCGAGGCCCGGGGGCGCGCGCAAACATCCGGCGTCTGGCGCTCGAATAACCAGGGCTGGATCGTCACCGGACCCGGAGGCACGCCCCATGCGTTCCGCGCTCGCCGTCGTCCTTGCCCTCGTCCTCGTCGCCCTCGCCGCCCTCCCGCTCGCCGTCCGAGCCGACGAGATGCCGCCTGCCTACGACTGGGGCGTCGTCTACTTCATGTCGTACGACAACGACCTCGAGCGCTGCGGCGCGCCGATCATCGAGGGGATCGCCCAGGGGACCGTCGGCGACCGCATCGTCGCCGCCGTCCAGGCGGACTTCACCGACAAGGGCGGCATGCGGCGCATCGTCCTGAAGAAGGGCGGGCGCGAGGAGACGACGATCGACTCCGAGGACTCGGCCGACCCCGAGCGCGCGTTCGAGTACCTCCGCTGGTTCGTGAAGACGTTCCCCTGCAAGCGCTACGTCGTCACGTTCCTGAACCACGGCGGCACGCTCGACGCCATGTGCTTCGACGAGAAGCCGGCGACGCCGCGCCGCAACTGGATGTCCGGGCAGGTCGTCGGCGAGAAGCTGCGCGCGCTCAAGAAGGAGATGCCCGGCCGCTTCGAGCTCCTCTTCCTCCAGCAGTGCGGGCGCGGATCGCTCGAGAACCTCTACAGCTTCCGGGGCACGGCCGACTTCATCATGAGCTCGCCCGTCCCCGTCGGCGCGCCGAACACCTACTACACGGCCGTCCACCGCTGGCTCGCCGAGAACCCGGAGGCGACGGGCGACCGGATCGCCGCGAAGATCGCGGCCGAGGACGACCACTACACGATCTACACCTGCCTGCGCACGAGCGCGCTCGACGAGCTGCCGAAGCGCCTCGACGCGGCCATCGCCCCGTTCCTGAAACCGAAGGAGCTGAAGCCGGCCGCCCGCCAGCGCGTGATCCACCCCGTCGGCGAGCCGATCGTCGACGCCCGCGCCTACCTCGAGGCGCTCGCCGCCGCCAACGAGCTCGACGCGGCGCCGGTCGCCGCCTTCTTCCGCTGGGTCGAGAAGGACCTCTTCACCCTCGTGAAGCTCCACGAGCAGAAGGGCCGCTCGGCCCGGACGCTCTGCGGCCTCAGCATCTACGCGCCGCGCACGTCGGCCGAGGCCGGACGCTACAGGAAGCTCGACATCTACTCGGGCACTCGCCTGCCCGCGCTCTGGGAGAAGGTCCTCGCCGGCGCCGCGGAGCCCGCCGGCGACGCCCCGCCGCGCCGCCAGCCGCGCGGGTTCTGAGCGCGGGCGCGCGTCATCGGGCGTTTGCCCGGGCGGAGAAATCGAAGACTTCGTGGTACCCTCCAGGTGCTCAGGGGAGGGGAGGGGACCATGAGAGCGGTCACCACGAGGGCGGCCGTGCTGCTTTCGTTCGGGCTCGCGGTCGCGGGCTGCGGCGGAGGAGGCGGCGGCGGCCCGAGCACCGTGTCCGTGCCGCTGACCGCGACCTTCGTCGACGCCGGCGGCAATCACTGCCTCGCGATCGCGCCCGACGGCGCGGTCCTCGCGTGGGGATCGAACGGCACGGGGCAGCTCGGGGACGACACGACGACGACCCGGCTGAGCCCGGGGCCGGTGGTCGGGCTCGGCGCGGGCTCGGACGTCGTCGCCGTCCGGGCCGGGGTGCAGTTCTCGCTGGCGCTCAAGTCCGACGGCACCGTCCTCGCGTGGGGCGGCAACACCGGCAGCCTGGGCGACGGCACGACGATCCAGCGCCTCACGCCCGTGCAGACATCGGGCCTCGGCCCCGGCTCCGGAGTGATCGCCATCGCGAACGGGACCGCGCACTCCCTCGCCCTCAAGTCGGACGGAACGGTGCTGTCGTGGGGCGCGAACCCGAACGGTCAGCTCGGCGACGGCGGCAACACCCAGCGAAACAGCCCCGTCCAGGTCATGGGCCTCGGCCCGGGCTCGGGGGTCATCGCCATCGCCGCGAGCGGCACGGTCTCCGCGGCGCTCAAGTCCGACGGGACGATGCTCGCCTGGGGCAACAACTCGTTCGGACAGCTCGGCGACGGCACCACCACTCAGCGGACGGCCCCCGTCCAGGTGACGGGCCTCGGCCCGGGCTCGGGGGTGGTCGCGATCTCGACGGGCGCCCACTCCATGGCCCTGAAGTCGGACGGCACCGTCCTCGCCTGGGGGGCCAACGCGAACGGCCAGGTAGGGGACGGGACCACGACCAACCGGAGCGTCCCCGTCCAGGTGACGGGCCTCGGCGCCGGCTCGGGCGTCGTCGCGATCGCGGGCGGGGGGAACGGCGCTCACGCCCTGGCGCTCAAGTCGGACGGCACCATCCTCGCCTGGGGCGCGAACGCGGCCGGCCAGCTCGGCGACGGCACGACGACCAACCGGCTCACGCCGGTCGCGGTCCCGGGTCTCGGGGACGTCGCGGCGATCGACATCGGCGCGAACCACTCCGTCGCCCGGAAGACCGACGGCACCGCGCTGGCCTGGGGATCGAACGGCAACGGCCAGCTCGGCGACGGGACGTTCCAGGGGAGCCGGACCATCGTCGAGACCGTCGGGCTCGGCGCCGGCTCCGACGTGACCGCCCTGACCGGAGGCTTCACCCATTCCCTCGCGTTGAAGTCGGACGGCACGGTGCTCGCCTTCGGCGCCAACGGCAACGGCCAGCTCGGCGACGGCACCACCGACAACGCGTTCGTGCCCGTGCCGGTCTCGGGCCTCGGCCCCGGCTCGGGCGTGACCGCCATCGCCGGCGGGGCGGGCGGCGCGGGTGGCCACTCGCTGGCGCTCAAGTCCGACGGCACCGTCCTGGCCTGGGGGCTCAACGTCAACGGCCAGCTCGGCGACGGCACGATGGCCCAGAAGACGACCCCCGTCCAGGTCTCGGGACTGGGTCCCGGCTCGGGCGTCGTCGCCGTCGCCGCCGGCGGGAACAACTTCTCGCTCGCGCTCAAGTCCGACGGCACCGTCCTCGCGTGGGGGTTCAACGTCAACGGGCAGCTCGGCGACGGGACGATGATGGCGAGGACGACCCCCGTCCAGGTCTCGGGCCTCGGCCCCGGGTCCGGCGTCGTCGCGATCGCGGCCGGGAATCACGGCCTCGCGCTCAAGTCGGACGGCACGGTCCTCGCCTGGGGAGGCAACGTCTTCGGGCAGCTCGGGGACGGCACCACGGTCCAGAAGACGGCCCCCGTCCAGGTCTCGGGCCTCGGCCCGGGCTCGGGCGTCGTCGCCATCGCGGCCGCCGGCCAGTACTCTCTGGCCTTGAAGTCGGACGGCACGGTCCTCGCCTGGGGTTCGAACTCGAGCGGCCAGCTCGGCGACGGCACGACCACCTCGAGCCTCACGCCGATCCCGGCGACGGCGCTCGGGGCGACCGTGGTGACGGCCATCGAGACCGACCGCGCGTCCGGCTCCACCGGCCCCTCCACCTTCGTCCTGACATCGGGCGGCGCCGTGCTCGGCTTCGGCTCGAACGCGACCGGTCAGCTCGGCGACGGGACGTTCGAGACGCGAGTCACGCCGATCCAGATCGGCGACCTCGGGCCCGGCTCGGGCGTGACGGCGCTCGCCGCCGGCAGCGGCTTCCTGCTCGCCCGGCGCTCGAACGGGGCCGTGGCCGCCGTCGGCGGCGACACCTTCGGCCAGCTCGGCGACGGGCCGAACTCGACCAAGAACCAGACGCCGTCGCCGGTCCTGGTCGTGATCGCCCGCTGAGCCGAGCGCGCGGAAGCCGAAGCCAAATCCTTGCCGCGCGCTCGGCGGCGGGGGGGTTCGGGGGGCGGAGCCCCCCGAAGACGAAGACCGGCGAAAAGGGTGGGAATCTGAAAGATTCACACCCTTTGAGCCGAGCGCGC
>Ga0187893_10002600_pt1 | contig 39216 bp, 22 predicted proteins | sample MA1701074metaG_FD_139574 | JGI IMG/M metagenome (GOLD analysis project Ga0187893, IMG submission 139574) | White microbial mat communities from a basaltic lava cave in the Kipuka Kanohina Cave System on the Island of Hawaii, USA - MA170107-4 metaG ...
GACTGATTATTTTTTGTTTATCAGAAAAACATCCAAAACTAATTTTGCAGTTGAGCATGTAATTAAGCCGCGCCTTCCTTACAGTGAAGAAATTCTGAGTGCCGAAGTTTCAGACGATTTTGTCTATTTCTTTACTTCTTCTTCTGCCTGGAAAGTTACGGCTACTCCGGGAATCAAATTCACTCCGCTCGAAATTAAAACTTCAGGAAACCGCGAATTCTTATATTATCAAAAACTACAGGAAATTTCTGTTTTGGCATGCAAAGCCGGCATTTTCAGAGGGCAGGCGGATTCTCTGATCCCCCTCACCACCGGTTATGAATTTCTTTTTCCGGTAACCGGAATTCAATTTTCATCCGACAGCACATTGATAATTGCCACGAAAGGAAGCGGCATTTTGATTTTCCATAATGGAATGCTTGCACATCATTTTGTAAAATCCGAAACATTTGATTTCAGATTCATTAACGGAATGATAAAAATGCAGGAGGTTTATTATGCGGCCACCAATAACGGTTTGCTTCGTTTTATCATATCAGGCAAAGCAATTTCAGCCATAGAGCATTTCAACACCGGTGACGGATTGATTTCGGATGTGGTCAATGCACTGTGCGCTGATAGCACTTACCTTTATCTTGCAGGGGATGAAGGACTGACCGTGTTGCCGCTTTCGATCAGGAAAAAACTTGTGGAAGCTCCTCCGGTGTATATCAACTCGGTTATTGCAAATGAAACAGAGCATACGCAGCTTGATTCATTAAGATTTCCGTACCGTAATTTACGACTGAAGATAATTTATTCAGCGCCTACCTTTGATCGTCCCGATCTGATTTCGTATCAATACCGGCTCACCGGGCTGGCTGATGACTGGACGGAAGCTCATCCGGATGAAATGGAACTTTCGTTGCTGGATCCGGGAAACTACATCTTTCAGGTACGTGCAAAAAAGTACAATTCGGAATGGAGCAAACCGCAGGTAATAAAGTTTGAGGTCATAGCGCCTTTCTATGGAACACTCTGGTTTCGCCTTCTTATTGCGAACTCGCTGATTTTTCTTCTTTATTTGTTTTTGCGCGATTTTGTAGGCAGAAAATTCAGGCATCAGCTTGCATTGTACGAACGGCAGCAGGTGGTGGAAAATGAACGAAACCGTATTTCAAAAGACATGCATGATGACCTGGGGGCTGATCTGACCAATATTGTGATTCTTTCGAAAATCGCACGCAAAACCATTAAGCCGCGTCTTGAAAACGCTGATGCCATTGATCAGATCGAAGTCGCTGCCAATGACGTGATCAATAAAATGAATGAAATTATCTGGGCGCTCAATCCTTCAAACGATTCACTGTTTAATCTGATTACGTATGTTCACCGTTTTGCAAGAGAATATCTCGAATTAAGCAAGATCAATATTTCGGTGATGCTGCCGGAAACAATTCCGCAAATCACTGTAAGTGCAGCATTCCGCAGAAATGTATTTCTTGTGGTAAAAGAAATGCTTCATAACATTGTCAAACATTCAGCCGCGAAAAATGTAACCATCCGCATTTCCCTCCAATATTCTGCACATGGATTACTTATTGAAATCAAGGATGACGGAAGGGGCTTTGAAGTGGAATCCCGTATTGGTTCGGGCAACGGCTTACTTAATGTGCAGAAAAGGATGAAAGAAATCAAAGGATCCGTTCTCATCCGATCGAAACCCGGCAGCGGAACCGATGTGCATATTGAAGCGCCTTACAGTGCATGATTCAAAAAAAGTCTATCTTTATAAACCATTTTACAGATGAAACACGAAAACAACCAAATTAAAATCGCTATCATAGAAGATCATCATTCCATTCGTGACGGCATGGCATTTCTGATCAACAGTGAAAGCGAATTTACTGCCTTGCCGTTCAGCAAAGCCGAAGATGCATTACCGGTATTTGAAAAAACCACCCCTGATATTGTTTTGATGGATATAAATCTTCCGGGCATTGACGGCATTGAAACCACAAAAATTATACGTAATAAATTTCCGAAAACCCTCATCATGATGTGCACCGTTTATGAGGATGATGACAAAATTTTCAAAGCCCTGTCAGCAGGAGCCAATGGCTACATATTGAAAAGAGCTGCCGGTGAAAACCTCATAGATTCTATCAGGCAATTGCTGGATGGTGGCGCGCCCATGAGCGTTTCGATTGCCAAAAAAGTGGTTTCGTTTTTTCAGCAGCAAAGCAGCAAAACCATTCCGGAAAGCGAATCGCTTACACAACGCGAAAATGAAATCCTTGATTTACTGGCACAGGGCTATCGTAATAAGGAAATTGCTGAAAAACTCTTTGTATCAGTGAATACCATCCGCACTCACATATATCATATTTATGAAAAACTGCATGTGCAGAACCGGGTGGAAGCGCTGAATAAGACTGGAAGGACCGGAATCAATTTTTAGCCGGCAGAAAAATCATACCTTTTACGTATTGTCCTTCTCATAAATCCACCCAACCTTTGCATTGCCTTTTATTAAAGGTAAATTTACTTTCCAAGCAAGGTTATACTTTTCATTCCTCAAACCGGCAACTTAAGCAATTGCCGGTTTTTTTTATGATGGAACACTTTAAAGCCGCAGTCGTTCAATCAGATTGTTTTCATTGATTTGCATCGGACTCTTCATCATTTGAAATATTAGTGCCTTGGTAATGAAAAAGAAAAGCCGTCTTCTTTTTTTCGGGATTGTTCTGCTGTTGCTTTCCATTGACAACTCAGTTTTTCCCCAAACCATCCAGATTTCCGGAAGAGTAGTGGATGTGTTTACCCGTGAGCCGGTTCCTTACTCATACATCACCGCAGAAGATGATACAGTTTTTGCATTCAGTGACAACTACGGCAACTATAAAATAACGGTAAGCTATAAAACTAAATCGCTGACTGCATTGCATTCAGGGTACAATCCGGAAACGATTCAGATTAAACCGGCAAACCCTCTCACCGTAAATTTTGAGCTGACCGCCAGTGCCGGTGTCTTGAAAAAGGAGGCAAATATTGCCGGGAAACGGGCAGCCGAAAGTTTTGTACGCAAAATTTATGATAACCGTGAAGTCAATAATCCTTTGCTGAATGAATTTTATACGTATCGCACATACGAAAAACTGCAATTTGATTTAAATGATATTGATGAAGACTTAAAGCAGAATAAAATTCTTAAGCCTTTTCAATCGCTGCTGGACATTGCCGACACTGTTGCATCGAATGCCAGACCAGCGCTTCCTTTTTTTTTCACTGAATCTGTTTCTGATGTATATCACCGGGTCAAACCGATGCAGAAAGCCGAAGTGGTGCGTGCAAGCCGTTCTGCCGGAGTGGAAAACCTGGTGCTGATTCAACTGCTGAAAGATATTTACCGGAATGTGGCATTGTATGATGATTACATCAATGTATTTGGAAAAAGTTTTATCTCCCCTCTTTCGGAACTGGGGATGCGGCATTATGATTATTATTTTACGGACAGCACCTTTGTTGACGGACACAAATGTTATCAGGTGGAATTTCTCGCCAGAAAAAAACACGAGCTAACCTTCAGCGGAAACATCTGGTTTCATGATACCACTTTTGCATTGCAGCGGATTACACTATCACTCGATAATAAAGCATTAATCAATTTTGTGGATGAGCTGGTTTATGTAAAAGTTTTTAAAACAGTGGAAGGCCTCAAATGGGTGCCTGACCATGAACAGATGGTGGTGAAATTTTCAACGCGGCAGAGGGGAATGCACGTTTCAGGACGAAAATCGAAATGGTATTCTCATCATAAAATAAATGTGAATCCGGGGGATTCGGCATTCAAAAGCCAATCCTACATCCGATTCGATCCGGTAACTTTTGACCGCGATGAAAGTTTCTGGCGGAAAAACCGCACAGAAAGATTGACCCCGCGCGAAGCCCGTGTTTTTGAGCTGGTGGACTCGCTCAAGCAAATGCCGGCATTTCAGATATATGTAGCAACGGTAGTAATCGCATTGACCGGGCATGTGGAAGTAGGAAAGTTTGACATTGGGCCGTATTACCATTTGCTTACCAATAATGAGCTGGAAGGATACCGGGTGCGGTTCGGAGGAAGGACGAATGATAAATTCAGCCAGCGCTGGCGTTTTGAAGGGTATGGCGCTTATGGATTTAAAGATAAAGCATTCAAATATATGGGAGGAGTGCGTTACACCATCAGGAAAAAACCATTTGTAGCGCTCGGGTACCAGTACAAAAGTGATGTGGCGCAGCCGGGATTGCATGAGTCAACATTCAAAGACGAAGGATTCATTGTCATTCTGTTTCGCAGGAACCCTTCGGATGAATTAACTAAAGTCATTGGAAACAAATTTTATTTTGATGCTGCATTCCGATTCGGACTTTCCATGCGAATGCAATACCTGAATAATTATTACAGCCCGCGCACTGTTTCCATTACGCATTTTACAGATGAAACATTTTCTGAAACCCGGAGCAATCTGCATGTTTCGGAATGGTGGCTGAATCTGCGCTACAGCTACAAGGAAAAATTTATTGAGAAAAAAAACAAGCGCGTTTCGCTTGGTTCCGATTACCCGGTATTTCATCTAAATGCTGTTAGAGGGCTGAAAAATTTCATGAAGGGGGAGTTTGATTATTATAAGCTGACCGCGCGAATCACCCACCGGTTGAATTTATTTCCATACGGCCATTTGAATTATTTATTTGAAGCAGGCAATGTTTTCGGAACGGTTCCGTATCCGCTGATGTATGTACAGAGGGGGAACGAATCCAACATATATGATTACACGGCTTTCAACCTGATGAATCATTACGAATTTATTACCGACCGCTATTTTGCTGCTGGTGCAGTTCATCACCTGGACGGATTTATATGGCGACACCTTCCGCTGCTGCGAAAGCTCGATTGGCGCGAATTGATTTCGGCAAGGATTCTTTTCGGGCATCTTTCAGAGGACAATCTCAACAATCAGTTCAGCCCTTCACCGATGACGAAATTAGGAACCACCCCTTATGTGGAAGTCGGAACAGGATTGGAAAATATTTTCAAACTTTTCAGGGTGGACGCTTTCTGGCGGCTTACTTACAGAGATAACCCGGATATATCAAAATTCGGACTAAGGGTAAGCGCACAATTGCTCTTTTAGTTATTTAACCCGTATTTTTCTTTTGAGACACATTTAAGAATGAGAACGAAAAAAGATTTGCTTTAAATGATTTCATAGCAATAAGTAATTCAATAGAAAAAACGGGTTTAAGATTACAATTATGGGATGAACGAATCTTGTTGAAAGAATCAACGATTCAGCAGATTCGCTTCATATTACTATCCGGCCATAAGAAAAGCCCTGATTATGATTTGCAATTACCCGGTTCAATTCATTCCGCTATTTTCGCACCCTTACAGATGCGATTACGCTCCGAAAATCTTGTAAAAATTTACCGCAGGCGAACGGTGGTGGATCATGTTTCCATTCATGTGGACCGTGGTGAAATTGTCGGTTTGCTCGGACCAAACGGAGCCGGAAAAACAACCACATTCTATATGATTGTCGGGCTGATCCGCCCGCTGGAAGGCAAAATTTTTCTGGATGAAAGGGAAATTACAAAAGAACCGATGTATAAGCGCGCGCGTTTCGGCATCGGTTATCTGGCACAGGAAGCATCGGTATTCCGGAAACTGAGTGTAGAAGATAATATCCGCGCTATTCTTGAACTGACAGAGTTAAACAAACAGGAACAGCAGCAACGGCTCGAATTGCTGCTCGATGAGTTCGGGTTACAACGGGTGCGCACCAGCAGGGGGGACTTGCTCTCGGGAGGCGAAAGAAGGAGAACAGAAATTGCGCGTGCATTGGCAACCAATCCGAAATTTATTCTGCTCGATGAACCTTTTGCAGGAGTTGACCCCATTGCAGTAGAAGACATTCAGCTCATCGTAAGCAAGCTGAAAGAAAAAAACATCGGCATCCTCATTACCGATCATAATGTGCATGAAACACTGAGCATCACCGACCGGGCTTACCTGTTATATGAAGGCAAAATTCTGAAATCGGGAACCGCAAAGGAATTGTCAGAAGACGAAGAAGTGAGACGGCTGTATCTCGGAAAGAATTTTGCATTGCGGAATATTTGATCCGTATGAATTGAATTAGCAGATAATTAAATCCTGACGAAAAACCATGTTTTCGTTTTGCTCAGCGTTCCACTCTTTCCCTTTTTTGACCACTGCTCATTATCTTCGCAAGCAAGCATCATGACAGATTACAATTTTCAGGAAATAGAAAAAAAGTGGCGGCAGTACTGGGCTGAAAAGAAAACGTTCAGAGCAGAAAACTATTCCGAAAAGGAAAAATATTATGTGCTCGATATGTTTCCTTATCCTTCCGGTGCAGGGCTGCATGTGGGACATCCCCTCGGTTACATAGCATCTGATATTGTTACAAGGTATAAGCGGCATTGCGGTTTTAACGTTTTGCATCCGATGGGCTATGATTCATTCGGATTGCCTGCAGAGCAATATGCCATTCAAACCGGGCAGCACCCTGCCGTTACTACCGAAAAAAATATTGCCCGCTACCGCGAGCAGCTTGATAAAATCGGATTCTCCTTCGATTGGGAGCGGGAGGTACGGACCTCCGACCCGAAGTTTTACAAATGGACGCAATGGATTTTTCTGAAACTTTTTAATTCATGGTACAATCCTGAAACGGAAAAAGCGGAAACGATTGAAAGCTTAATACTGAAGTTTAATGTTCAAGGTTCTAAGTTCAAGGTTGATTCAGCAGAGAAAATATTTGATGAATTAAGTGAAAAAGAAAAGTCGGATGTGCTGATGAATTACCGCCTGGCTTACCTGAGCGAAGCATGGGTAAACTGGTGTCCGCAACTGGGAACTGTGCTTGCGAACGAAGAAGTGAAAGACGGAGTAAGCGAGCGGGGGGGATATCCTGTGGAACGAAAGCTGATGCCGCAATGGAGCTTGCGCATCACAGCTTATGCTGAACGATTATTGAACGACATTGAAAAAATTGATTGGAGCGAATCGCTCAAAGAAACGCAGCGCAACTGGATTGGAAGATCGGAGGGGAGCAGCTTGCAATTCACAATTCAAAATACACAACTCAAAATAGAAGTTTTCACTACAAGACCTGATACAGTGTATGGAGCAACTTTTATTACGCTTGCACCCGAGCACGAGCTAGTTGAAAAAATCACAACGGCTGAAAATAAAAAAGCAGTCAGCGGTTATGTTCAATATGCCAAAAACCGCAACGAGCGCGAGCGGCAGGCAGACATAAAAAAAATTACAGGGCAGTTTACAGGTGGTTATGCTGTGCATCCGTTTACCGGAAAAAATATTCCAGTATGGGTGGGCGAGTATGTGCTGGCAGGATATGGCACAGGCGCTGTGATGGGCGTGCCTGCACACGACACCCGCGATTTTGCATTTGCGAAACATTTCGGATTGGAAATTATCAAAGTGATTGAACCGAATGATGCTTCATTGGCAAAGGAGGAATGCTTTGATACGTACGAGGGCTACTGCATCAATTCCGAATTAATCAACGGCCTCCAGGTGAAAGATGCCATACGGAAAATAATCTCAGAAATTGAGAAACGCGGTATCGGCAAAAGAAAAACCAATTTCCGCCTGCGCGATGCCATTTTCGGACGGCAGCGCTACTGGGGGGAGCCGATTCCAATTTATTATATGGATGGAATTCCATACCCGGTTGATGAAAAAGATTTACCTATCGTGCTTCCCGATGTGGATAAGTATCTGCCGACTGAAACGGGGGAGCCGCCATTAGCGAGGGCGAAGGATTGGAAATACAAAGGGAAATTCGACTACGAACATACCACCATGCCCGGCTGGGCGGGCAGTTCCTGGTACTATCTGCGCTACATGGATGCGCATAATGCAAACGAATTTGCATCCCGGCAAGCAATTGATTACTGGAAAAATGTGGATTTATACATCGGGGGGGACGAACACGCAACAGGCCATTTGATTTATGTGAGGTTCTGGACAAAATTTCTTTGCGACCTTGGCTTACTTCCATTTGACGAGCCGGCTCAAAAGCTGATTAACCAGGGGAAGATACAGGGCATCAGTTGTTTTGTACATCGCATTAACGGAACAAATAAGTTTGTTTCATCCGGTTTAAAAAATAATTATGATACCACATCGCTGCATGTGGATATTCATCTGGTTTCAAACAATATTCTTGATTTGGAAAAATTTAAAAAGTGGAGGGAAGAATATTCAGATGCCGAATTTATTCTTGAAGATGGAAAATATGTTTGTTCAAATGAAATCGAAAAAATGTCGAAATCGAAATGGAATGTTGTAAATCCTGATGAAATTGTGGTTGAATACGGTGCCGACTGCCTTCGCATGTACGAAATGTTTCTCGGACCCCTGGAGCAAAGCAAACCCTGGAACACCAACGGCATTACCGGGGTTTTCAGTTTTCTTAAAAAGTTCTGGCGATTGTATCACCAGCAAACCGAAGATTCAAACTCCAAGCCGGAATCTGCCGCGTTAAAATCTTTGCATCGTTTAATTAAAAAAGTTACCGGGGACATCGAAAATTATTCATTCAACACATCCGTAAGCGCATTCATGATTTGCGTGAATGAACTCACCGATATGAAGTGCAGCAGCCGGGAAATTCTTGAACCCCTGTGCATTCTCATTTCCCCCTTTGCTCCGCATATTGCCGAAGAAATTTGGCAGAAGCTGGGTCACACAGAAAGCATCACTTACGCCCCCTGGCCCAAATGGGAGGAGAAATATCTTGTGGAAGATTCTTTTGAATATCCGGTTTCCATTAACGGCAAAACGCGCTTTAAAATTCCGCTTTCTCTCAAACTCACCAGGGAGCAGATTGAAAAGGAAGTGCTGTCATTGGAAGAACTGAAAAAATATACCGAAGGCAATGCTCCCAAAAAAGTGATTGTTGTTCCGGGCAAAATTGTGAATGTGGTGATATGATTTACCTGATACTGAATTTTAAAATATCTTTGAGCCATGCGTTTATTACAGCAACACATCGAAGCCCTTATTTTCACGGCAGAGCAGGGCATCACCATGGATGAAATCCAGTCATGCCTTAAAGCAGTGTATGGTTGGGAACTAACGCGCGATGAAATTCGCGATAATATTTCGCAGTTGCAGGAAAAATACCGTGCCGATGAATTTTCATTCGAGCTGGCGGAAATTGCCGGAGGTTTTGAATTCCTCACTAAAAAAGAATTTCATGTTGCCGTTCACACCCTGCTTCAGATAAAAGAGAAGAAAAAACTTTCCACGGCAGCGATGGAAACTCTTGCCATCATTGCATATAAGCAGCCCGTTTCCAAACCCGAAATCGAACAGATTCGCGGAGTAAACTGCGATTATTCCATCCAGAAGCTGCTCGAGAAAGAACTCATCGTGATTGAAGGAAAAAGTGACGGACCGGGCCGACCGCTTTTGTATGGTACAAGCAAAAATTTTATGGATCATTTTGGATTGAAAAACGTGCGCGACCTTCCCAAGTTGAAAGATTTGCACATTCCCGAAAATGAAATCGGCACTCCGGCAGAAAACATGGAGCCGGTAACTGATTCCGGGCAGTCAGGGATTGCTGAAGAATAATCCGTTTCATATTGCGTTCATTTTAGATAACCCTTTTCTCCGTTTTATAATTTTCAATGGAATAATTTTTGAAAATCATAAGGCATGAACAAAACCATTTTTGCTTTATTAATATTTCTATTGCTCTCATGGCTTGCCTATCCGCAGACGGATGCTTTACGCAAAGTAAATAACGAAGCTTTCACTACGAGCGAAGTGCTCGAATACCGGATTCACTACGGACCCTTCAATGCCGGAATTGCCCGTCTCGAAATCATGCCTGAAATAAAAGAATTTGGTAAGCGAAATGTATTTCATATCGTAGGAACCGGCCGTACCACAGGTGCTTTCGATAGGTTTTTCAAAGTGCGTGACCGGTATGAAACCTATCTCGATAATCAATCCATCATTCCCTGGTATTTTGTAAGAAGGGTGGATGAAGGGGGATATAAAATCAGCCAGGATGTGACTTTCAATCATTTCAACAATACAGTTTCAAGCCAGAAAGCCACTATAACCGCACCGGAAAATATCCAGGACCTTGTGTCAGCATATTATTATTCAAGGACCATCAATTTCGATACGGCTAAGGCAGGCGATATTTATCCTCTCCACACCTACCTTGATGATGAAGTCATCAACCTGAACGTGCGCTACCTAGGAAAGGAAAAATTAAAAACAAGTGCCGGCACTTTTAACTGCATCAAGTTTTGCCCCGTGCTTTTGGTGGGAAGGGTTTTTAAGGATGATGACGACATGACCATCTGGGTAACAGATGATAAAAACCGGATCGTCATACGCGCACAGGCCGAAGTGCTCATCGGCTCCATCCAGATGGATCTGAAAAATTATTCAGGGTTGGCAAATCCCTTGCTTGCGAAAGTGAAGTAGCAGCTTACTCCGCTTAATCATGGTCAATTAATTTTATATTTTTATACCCATGATTTTTTTCCTGTGAAATATTATTTCTTAATATTTTTTTTGATTCCACCGGCTGCTTTAGGGCAGGCGGATTTGGCAAACGCCAAACCCGATCTCCCTGAAGATGTCTGGTTATCGAAACAATATATGCGCATTCGTGATCTGAATGAAAAACGGGATGCGGCAGGGCATAAAAGTATGGATTGGGCAAGATGGCAGGCATGGGAAGGAATTAAAAAGGACCAGCAAAAAAATTCACAGGTAAATATCTGGCAGAACCTGGGACCTTATAGCAAAAGCGGAAGAATTATTTCTATTGCATTTCATCCCGTTGACAGCAATGTCATGTACGCTGGTTCAGCTAGTGGAGGCTTATGGCGGACGTTGGATTACGGAGTTTCATGGACTCCGTTAACGGATGAATATCCTACCATGGGAATCGGGGCGGTAAGCATTAATCCGCAAAATCCTTCAAGCATTCTGATTGCAACCGGTGAAGGTTATGGCTTCGGAGGAGAATTTACCAGTGGCTTCGGAATATTAATTTCACATGACGAAGGTCAGACTTGGAAGCTTACCAATGTTACTGCTGCACTGTCAGCCAGTTTTGCAGGAATGGATATTATCTGGAATCCCATTGACACTTCCAAAATTTGTGTTGGTACTTCTTTTGGAATTTATTTTTCAAATGACGGAGGACAAAATTATTCTTATGTCCTTGACAGATTACCATCCAGGATAGTTAGCGATCCGCAAAATCCGGATATACTTTTTCTGACTGCACGATATTATAACGTCACCTATCCCGGAGGGTTTTACCGCTCTTTCAATTCAGGTCAGAACTGGAGTCTGGTAAATGGTGCAGGTCTGCCGTCACTTACAAGCTTTGGTTATGCAAGCATTGCTGTGCATCCTGTTTTTAATAATATCATTTACCTGAACATTTCAAAAAGCACCGTAAACGGACAGGGACCCATGGAAGGATTATTCAAATCAAATAATTTCGGCAATTCATTTGTTCAAATACCTGCCAATGTGGATTTACATTGCTACCACCCTCCATACACAAATATCTGCCAGGGCTGGTATGATAATACGATTGCAATTTCACCATCAGATACAAATATTCTGATTGCTGGGGGAACACGAATGTGGAAAAGTGAGGATGGAGGATTTAATTGGGTAAACTGCGACTTAAATCCGGGGGGAACAAATTATGCAGTTCATCCTGATCACCACCAGACATGGTTCCACCCGATCACAGGCGCTTTGTTTGACTGTAACGATGGAGGAATTGATTATTCATACAACATGGGCGCGAACTGGACTTCGATATCGGACGGGCTGATCACCCACCAGTTTTACAGCATCGCATTTGCCGAAACCGATTCCGAAGTTGTCATTGGCGGTACTCAGGATGTCGGATTATTTTCAAGCACTCAGTCAATTTCTTCAACAAACTGGGAACAGGAATTTAATGGTGATGCTTTCGGATGTGCGATTGATTTTACAAATGAAAATACCTGGTATGGGAGTATATTTATGAATTATCAGCGTGTCAAAAGCAATAATTCAGGGTTGGTATGGAGCCAGATAAATTCCGGAGCGCCCGGAGACCAGTGGAGGATGCCAATGGTGATAAATCCCACGAATAACATGGTGCTGATTTCCTCCTCTGATAATGCAATGTATAAAACAGTCAATGGCGGACTTTCCTGGCAGCAGGTTTCTAACAACGGCTTCATCGGATACATTGAATTCGATAAGATAAATTCCAATATTGTATATGCAACAAGGTTATTCGGAGGCAATATTTACCGGAGCATTAGTGGGGGGAATAGCTGGGGTCAGCTTACAGGATCACCTGGCAGCCCCATTACTGACCTGGCGACAGATCCGTTGATTACAAACAAATTATATGCAACCATCGGCTCCTTCGGAACGCAGAACCAGGTATTCAAATCATCCAATGGAGGCATAACATGGCAAAATATTTCTGCAAATCTCCCAGCTGTTCCGGCAAATTCCATCGCTGTTGATCCATTTAATAATTCTGTTATTTATGTCGGAAATGATTTGGGAGTTTGGGTTACACAGGATGGCGGCACAACATGGTCCTCTTTCAATAACGAGCTGCCGTATCTGGTCGTTGACGATCTTCATTATTTTAAACCGGACAGCACAATCCGCATCGGTACTTATGGAAGAGGATACTGGATGACAAAAGCATTGAATCCGGTGCCAACACAAATTACAGAAAACACTTCAGGCAGTCTGCAAATTGGCATCAATAATCAAATATTTTCAGCAGGGGAAGATGTATATTTTTCAATTTTCAATCCTGAACAAAAGAGTATGGAATTCAGAATTTCACTTTATGATACAAATGGACGCCTTTGGTCAGAAAATGAATTTGATGTATACTCAGGAGTTAATCTTTTGAGTCACAAAGCGCCATTAGCAGCCGGATTTTTTCACATGATTATGCGTTCCGAAAAAATGATTTACAGTGTGCAAAAAATAATTGTAACAAAGTAACTATTAAAAATTTCCCGAAGTTCAATTTCAAATGACCCGGCATTCTTTTTCTATTTGCGTAATTCAATTGATTGTTTCACCACATTTATTTTTTTTCGAATGATTTATTGAAACAATTATTTTCAACTTTATTTTCAGAATGCAAAGTCTCTGGCGTCTCAAAAACTTTTTTAAAATTGAAATTATATTTTCAGACATTTCGAAATCTTCTGATTACTTATTTTTGAATTACAAAAGCATTCAAATGTTCTTTTAACAAACCTCAAATCATTTACCCTATGAAAAAAACAATTCAGATCATTCAGATTTTTGCACTGGCATTATTATTTTTCAAAAGCTCAGCACAGCCGCAAATTCAAATTGCTGTTCAGTTTGCCGGTGTGGATACGAATCAAATCAGATTTCTTGAATCGACCGGGACTGAAATCGTAATCGGTGGCATCAGCATCAATGCTGGCACTCTGAATACTATTCCCCCGCTAATGACCTCTACAAATCCGGGCGCTGATGTTTTTATTGGCATAGTGAATAATTTGCTTCAGTCTGCACCATGTTTGGAAACGGATTTGGGAATCACCGAATTACTTTCTTCTTTTGGTTTAGTGGAAGCCCCTTTGCAGAAAGCTGTTTATTCCGGAAATTTTAGCGGGTCATTCGGAACTTCGCTCCCCCTTATTTGCAACCAGCCGGTATGCGGATTTTTGTTTGCCAGAAACAAACAGTGCCAGGTAACCAATACAATAAAATTTGAAAGCAATATGGAGTTTCGTATTTTTGATTTAGCCACAAGCCCTTCGAGTGATGATATTTATTTCGGAGGAGCATTTACCGGCCAAACTACCATAGGGGGAAATTCCTACAATGCCGGTTTTGATCAATGGGGCATCTTGGTAAAATATAATCTTACTTCAGGTATTTCTGATTGGCAGACTACTCTCGAAAGCATAGGATTTTTATCTTATGACAAAATAACTTATGATCAGCAGTTAGACCGGATTTATGCTCTTGCCAAAATCGGCAATACAGCAACTTATAATGATGGATCTTCGCAAACGGTTATTTCCGCCCCATCGCCCGGCAATGCTTATGCTCTGCTTGAAATAGCCGCATCATCAGGTGCGCTGCTGGACTTTACTACCATTGCTTCTTCATCACTGATTCTTGCCTCGGGAATTATTAAAAGCACCAGCGGAATATATGTTGCATTAAATTCATTTTTCTCCACCATATTTCCTGATGCCACAAATCCGTTTTTCTCTATTCCCGGAAATGGAGGAGTTGATATTGATGTACTTCGATATGATTTAACATTGACTTACCAGGGAAACCGGAAAATCGGAACAGCCAAAGAGGATTTTTCTACCCGCTTTCGCGAATTGAAACCCAATCGTTTCGTCCTTCTCGGATATGAGTTTAAGGATACCCGCGTGAATTCGTCACAGACTGAATCGCTACCCATTACCGCACAGGCAACCATGTTTTTCCTGGATAATAATCTCAACCTTCTTGATTCCATCATCACCGGTGGAAAGGGCTTTGATACTTTTTTTGATGCTGATATTGATTCGCTGGGCAACCTGTATGCCTGCGGAATGTTTTCCGATACCACCGATTTAGACCCTGATACAACTAGTGTTTACCAGATGATTTCAACAGGTTCGTTCGATGGGTTCATTGCCAAGTATGATATTTCATATTTGGTTGGAACAGGAAAATATAATGCAGAAGAGAATTTTGCTAAAGTTTTTCCGAATCCTGCTTCAGACAAGCTGCACATTAACATCCATTCAAAAAAAACCGGCCACATCTTGATTCAAATGCTTAACAGTCATGGCAAAGAAATTTATGAGGTTGCCTTCACCGATAGCCGTAATTTGAAACATTCTTTTAATTGCTCCGGCTTGTCGCCCGGAATTTATTTTTTAAAGGTGATCGTAAATGATAAAAGCACCGTAAGAAAAATAATCAAAATCTGAAAGCACTTAACGGGCACCAGGAAAATTCGGGTTAAAAGCTCCTGGTTTTCGGAAGCAATGAAATTATTTGATTGCAGAACCTTTGCGTGAATTAAGTTCCATCATGAAACCCATGCAGATTTTAACCTGAGAATATTTAAACCGGGGCAGTGGATTACTTTATTCAGGTTTTGAAATCTCCTTTTTCTTCTCCTCTTCTCCTTCCACGCCTGATGATGCGCTCTTAAACTCACGGATTCCTTTTCCCAAACCGCGCATAAGCTCAGGGATTTTTTTCCCACCGAAGATCAGCAACAGCACCAAAGCAATCAAAAATATTTCACCCCCTCCAAGTCCCCCCAGTATTCCAAGTATGATGTTTGTAATCATTGGATATTATTTAAGCACAAAGGTAATGATTATGCTGATACAGGCAACCGTGGGTGAATATATGTGCTGGCGCTGATTCATGACATCACGCAGTATTTTTGCCGCATGAGCCGGATCAGACATGCAATGGAATACCTTTTATATTGGATCACCTCCGGCACAAACCACTCGGTTCATTCTCCCTTTATTTTCGATTTTGTTACCCATGTTATTTATGGCAAAGGCAGGAGCGGAAGGTTTTCCGAAATTGAATCCATCCGCAGCAGGATGAGGGCGGATGAAAGGGTGCTTCATGTGCTCGATTTTGGAGCCGATCCTTCCCGTAAGAGCAATTACCATCGAAAAGTAAGTTCTATTGCACGGCACTCCCTTAAGCCGCCAAAGTATGCGGAGCTGCTCCATCGCATAGCGCTGTTTCAAAAATCAGAAGTTATCATTGAACTGGGCGCTTCATTAGGAATTACTACTATGTACTTTGCGGCTGCTTCTCCCCAAGCTAAGATTTTTACGCTCGAAGGATGCCCCGAAACCGCAAAAGTTGCCGGTGAAAATTTTTCTGAAGCCCGGTTCAATAACATTCACATCCGCAGCGGAAATTTCGATGACACCCTCCCCGCTTTGCTCCGTCAAATAAATACACCCGATCTGGTGTTTGTTGATGGCAATCATCAAAAAGATGCCGCAATCCGTTATTTTGATTTGCTGGCTTCATGTAGCAGCGAAAAGACTATTATTGTGATGGATGATATCAATTGGTCTGAAGGGATGAAGGAGGCATGGAAGGTAATTAAAAACAGAGAAAAAGTGATGACTACCATTGATCTTTTCATGCTGGGAATAATATTTTTTGACAGCCGTCTTTCAAAGCAGCATTTCAGAATTCGTTTTTAGCTGTAAATCCTGACCGGTGTGGATGTGAAATCTCCTTTACTGATTCAACTCTAAGTAAAGAACTCACCAAACATATTGACATCCGTTTGACAATTCCGATCATTCATTCAGGCATTGCTCACGGCTTTTTTGTACCTTAGCAAAATAAATAATAGCCAATTGAAGTTTTTCTTTTTATGAAAAAGTTTTTTACCACTCTTTTATTATTCATAATCATCTCAGAATTTGCTGATGCCACTCACAACCGCGCTGGCGAAATCACGTACAGGCAGGATAATAGTAACCCCCTGTTATATCATTTTACCATAGTTACCTATACCAAAACTTCTGCCCCCGCTGACCGCCCCGAGCTGGAAGTTTGCTGGGGTGATGGAACCTGCGACTCTATTCCCCGCGCTTCCAAAGTTACTGTCGGTCCTGACATCAGCAGGAACATCTATTTGTGGAGTCATCTCTATAATGGTACATCCACCTTTATCATCTTCTTCCAGGATCCCAACCGTAATGGCGGAGTGGTGAACATTCCCGGATCGGTGAACATTCCATTTTATGTGGAAACCAAACTCGTCATTTCTCCTTTTCTCGGCTATAATAACTCACCTGTTTTGCTTCAGCCACCCATTGATGACGGTACCATAGGGCATCCGTTCATTCACAATCCCAATGCTTATGACCCTGATGGCGACAGTCTTTCCTATCAGTTGGTGGAGTGCAAAGGTGCGGGAGGACAGGCGATTCCCGGATATTCGTTTCCCCCTGCTTCAAATTCCTTTACGCTGAATGCCGTTACAGGAGATCTCGTCTGGGACTCACCCACCACACTGGGCGAATTCAATGTGGCGTTTTTCATTTTTGAATGGCGCAATGGCGTACAGATCGGCTACATTGAACGCGACATGCAGATAACCATTTTCCCTTCCACCAACAGCCCCCCTTCCATTAATTCCCTCAATGACCTCTGCGTTGAAGCGGGAACCAATATTTCATTCAATGTAACTGCCACCGATCCCAACAATGAATTTATCACTCTAAGCGCAACCGGAGCGCCATTTGCTTTTTCTATAAACCCTGCCAGCTTTCCTGATGTAACGGCTCCGGCTTCAGTGACCGGAACTTTTTCATGGCAAACTTCCTGCACGCATGTGCGCAAAGCTCCTTACCAGGTCCTCTTCACTGCACGCGATTCCAACACGCAGGTTAGTCTTGCCGACCTTGAGAGAGTGAACATTACCATCGTTGCACCCTCTCCCAAGAATCCTGCGGCTGTCCCCCTCGGTAATAAGATTATCCTGAACTGGAACCAGGAGGTGTGCGACAGCGCCAAGGGTTATTTCGTTTACCGCAGAATCGGAACGTATGGATTCACTCCCGGTCCGTGCGAAACCGGTGTGCCCGCTTATACCGGCTATTCTAAAATTGCCACAGTCACCGGTCTGACAAATACAACTTATACAGACGATAACAACGGTGCCGGATTGATTCACGGGCTGGATTATTGTTACATGGTGGTGGCTTATTTCAAAGATGGCGCTGAAAGCTATGCTTCAGTTGAGTTCTGCACACAGCTTAAAAAAGATGTTCCTGTGATTACCAATGTAAGTGTAACGGCCACCGATGCTGCCAATGGCATCATGGACATTGCATGGTCAAAACCCACAGAGCTTGATACCATCCAGTTTCCCGGTCCTTATGAGTACAGGATTTTCCGCTCGCCCGGATTTACAGGCGCTTCCTTTTCCTTTGTCGCCTCGCAGCCCGATTTGAATGATACTACTTTCACTGATTCGGGGATCAATACGGTTTCAGGTCCTCATTCGTACAAAATCGAGCTTCATAATACCAACAACGGCTTCATCGGGGCTTCGCACACGGCTTCTTCTGTTTTTCTCACCATCGTTCCCACCGACCGCAAGCTCATTCTTTCGTGGAATGAAAATGTGCCGTGGATTAATTCAAGCTATGATATATACCGCCAGAACGGACCTGTGTGGGATTACATTGCCACCACATCTTCAAAAACTTATTCTGATGAAGGGTTGGCCAATTACCTGCAATACTGCTATTATATACAAAGCCGCGGTGATTATTCGGGAGCTGGTTTCGTTAGTCCCATCCTCAACCTGTCGCAGCAAACCTGCGAAACGCCAATAGATAATGTCCCCCCCTGTGCAATCAGTGATTTTGATACATTGCAGTTCGATTGCCTTGACGCTGAAGTCACCTTCGGCTGGCTGCATCCCCCCTTGGATTGCGGAAGCGACATCGGCTCATACAACATTTATTTCAGCTTCGATGGCGCTTCATTCGGGCTGCTCTCGACCATTACCGACCCCGGGCAAACATCTTTTTTGTTTTCTGACTCCAGCTCTATTGCCGGATGCTTTTATGTTACGGCAGTGGATACCGTTGGTAATGAAAGTGAGCCAAGCCGAACCATCTGCATTGACAACTGCCCCTTTTATGAAATCCCAAATGTGTTCACCCCTGATGGCAGCGGGAAAAATGATGAATTGCATCCTTTCCCCTACCGTTTTGTAAAAGATATTGACCTCGTTATATTCAACCGGTGGGGGCAGCAGGTATTTTCAACAACGGACCCCGACATCAACTGGAACGGGCGGCTTAACAATACAGGAAAGCCACTGCCCGAAGGCGTTTACTATTATATCTGCATGGTGAACGAAATATTCCGGAGCGGTATCCGCCAGCGTGTACTCAAGCCGGGATTTGTTTATATCCTGCGCGGCAATTCTGCTAAAACCGAATAAGCCCCTCTTGCAGTCACCGGAATTTTTCTGATTTTTACATCTTCAGATACCTCTAATGTTCACCGGCATTATCGAAACCACAGGAAGGGTTGTGCATATTAAACAGGAACGCACCAACCGCTTATTCACCATTCAATCCACTTTTTCGCGGGAACTGAAAATAAACCAGAGTGTTGCTCACAATGGCGCCTGCCTGAGTGTAACGGATGTAAAAGATGATAGGCATATCGTTACAGCCATTGCAGAAACGCTTGCAAGGACGCATTTCGACAACATAAAAGAGGGTGATATGATTAACCTTGAACGCAGCATGCTGCTCACCGACCGCCTTGACGGGCACCTTGTGCAAGGGCATGTGGATGCAACGGCATTATGTTCCAAAATAGAAGATAAAAACGGAAGCAAGCTGTTTTATTTCACGCATGAAAAAAATCCATCATTCATCACCATCCCCAAAGGTTCGGTTTGTGTGAACGGAGTAAGCTTAACGGTGGTTGAATCGAGCGATGATTTTTTTTCAGTGGCTGTCATCCCTTACACATTGGAACATACCAATTTTAAAAATATAATCGCGGGAGCGAAGGTGAATGTTGAATTTGATCTGATCGGGAAATATGTAAGAAGAATAGTAAAAGACATAACATAAATTATCTCCGGAAATAACAGATCCGTTATATGAGTCAGCCGGTTTAATTATACTTTGTCATTTAGATCATTGGAATCCAGAAGAAGAAATCTGCTTTGGTGCTTATTGGCTGCATTATCATGCAGCCATATATTTTTTGTAAATGTCAAAAATTCACATGATTGGGGTGATGATTTTGCTCAGTATATTCATCAGGCCAAAAATATGGTTGAGGGTATACCGCAAAGTGAAACGGGCTACTTGTACAACCCGCGCAACCCAATTTATGGGCCACCGGCATATCCTGTTGGATTTCCGCTTTTGCTGTCTCCTGTTTTCGCCATCGCTGGAAACAGCGTGAAGGCATTTAATTATGAAATTTCTTTTCTGTTTTTCGTATTTGTTCTGTTAAGCTATGTCTTCTTCAGAAAAAGTTTTAGTCCGTTTTCCTCATTTATTCTCGCATTGATTATGGCGTACAATCCGTGGCTTCTCAGCAGCAAATCGGAAATCAACTCCGATATTCCGTTTGCATTGTTTGCGCTGATTGTTATCATTTTATATAAGAGTTCAAAAAGGAATTTTTTAAATGCAATGACTATCGGTCTCCTTTGCGGGTTTGCATTTTCAATACGATTAATTGGCGCAGCCCTGATAATTGCCATAATAATTGACCAGCTATACAGATGGGTGAAAAAGGATTTAGCTTTTTCAAAAACATTTCTTTTATTGATCCCTGTTTTCGCATCCGGATTTTTTTTGTTGTTAAACCTGTTGATATTCCGACTGCCGGAAGGGTTTTTCTTCGGAGCAGCTTCCATTTTTTCAGTACAGGAACTTTCAGATACTTTTTTAGCTAATCTTAATATTTATTTCGAAATTCTCCGGAATTTGTTTTATACCGGAAATGAAAATGAATTCCGTTCCGTATCAGTACTTTTTATGAGCTGCCTTTTATGCTTTACATTGCTTGGATTAATTGTAAGGATTAAAGGAAAAATTACGCTGTCTGAAATTTTCTTTATGGTGTATATAGCAATTATTTTATTCTATCCATACCCGCACGCTGGATTCAGGTTTTTGATCCCCGTATTGCCCATTGTGTGGGCATTTTCTGCAGATGCAATGCGGTTTATTATTAATGCGCTTGAAATCAGAAGAAAAAATATCTTAGTTGTCGTTACAGCAATTTTATTTTATCTGATATATAAATACGATTTAAAAAAAATTTTGGAAAGCCAGTACCGGGTCATCAGCGGACCATATCAATTTAATTCGAAGGAAGCATTTGAAAAGATCAGGAATATTACAAAACCTGATGATAGAATATTATTTAATAAACCCCGGGCGCTTGCATTATTTACAGGCAATACATGCTTTGCTAATAATCCGTTGGATAATTCATCTGTCATTAAGAATCAAATTAAAGAGTTTGACGTTGACTACATTTTAATCAACAGTGAAATTTCCGATGAAGCTATTAAATTATTCGTTACGAATAATTCTGCATTATTAATTGAAATTTGGCAAAATGAAATTTATCGCCTTTATAAAATCAGGAAACAAACATATGGTGAATAATTAACCGGATGACGTCCATCATTCTCGAAAGAAACAAAAGACCTTTTTGTGGCTGCCTAACCGGGCTTGAAATGAAAAATCAGAACAGATCTCTGAAAAATAAAAATTAATACATCACATCCACCCCGGCATATTCGTAATAAGCCCCTGCTGCTGCAGGTAAATAAAAAGGATAATCATCAGCACAAAAGCAATGGCAAAGCCGATGGTCAGCTTTTTATAAAGCGATGCATCGCCCTTCATTTTGTGGAACCGGTAAATATTAAAAATCGCTTTCTCAGCGCGGTAGTAGGCGCTTTCTCCCTTCACGATGTAATCAAACGCACCGTACTTCATCACATCCACGGCCACTTCAATCTTATCCTGCCCCGACAGCATCACAACCTCCGTTTCGGGCGCAAGCTCTTTTATTTCCGTGAGGATTTCAAGCCCGTCACGCGCCTCCTTCTTTACACTGTTCAGGTAAAAATCGAGGAACACCACCGTTGGTTTCTTTCCATTGCGGATGGCTTCGGCACATTCCTCCCCGGTCCCGAATGCTTTGATATCGTAATGCGACATTTTGGAAAGATGGTCAACGAGCATCTCGCGCTGCATCATCTCATCTTCCACAACAAAAATCAGCGGTTTGTTATCTGCCATGAGGATTTGATTTTTAAAGCCGCAATTTCAGCAATTAATTTGAAACGGAAGCAGCGGATGATATTTCCCGGCTATGAATTTTCAACAGCTTGTTTTAATTCAGGGATGGCGCTGTTGAGGATGGATTTCAGCTCCTCCATCTGCTGCGGAATCTGTTCCACATTCTTCTGATCCCCCGCATTGGCTTCGATGGTTTTTATCAAATCCTCTGCTGATTTGATTCCCATGTAGGTAATCTGCGGTTTAAGCGAATGGGCGGAGGTTCTAAGTGCGGGATAATTTTTTTCTCCGAGATTCTTTTCCATTGTATCAATGATCTGGGGGGTGAACTGAAGGAACAGATTCACATACTTGCTCACTTTTTCTCGGTTGCCACCGGTGAAGGAATTCAGGAAAGTAAGATCTATAAGGGGCATAGGGGGTTGAGTTTAATAATTGTTTGAATAAATCAGAAACTATCCTGCCGTCTTAGCTTCTTTCAACAGCAGGTCGCTTATTTTATCAATGAGATCGTCCGGGTCGAAGGGTTTGGTGATGAATGAATTCATCCCGGCACTGAGGCAGCGATCCACCTCCTCTTTCATCACATTGGCAGTCATGGCAAGGATGGGAACTCCGTTGAGAGGGGGCTTCAGGATGCTTCGGATGGTACGGGTAGCTTCGTAGCCATCCATCTCGGGCATCTGTACATCCATGATGATTAAATCATAATTTCCCTTTTGCTGCATTTCCACAGCGATGCGTCCGTTTTCGGCAATGTCAATGTTCATCCCTGCAATTACGGATTGTATTGTATCAATGGCCACGATGCGGTTAAATTCATTGTCCTCCACCAGCAGCAGCCGCTTGGTACGCAGGTTGTCAAGGATATTATTCACCTCTATTTTCTTCTTCTCTTCATGTACGGCTCCTTCCGCAATCCGGTAGGGAATGGAGAATGCAAATACCGATCCCTCGCCATGCCTGCTCGTTACCCGGATATTTCCCTCCTGCAATTCGATTAATTGTTTAGAAATGGTAAGTCCAAGCCCCGTGCCTCCGTATTTGCGGGTAGTGTCGCTCGATGCCTGCGTGAATTTTTCAAAAATCTTATGAATCTGCTCTTCCGAAATGCCGATGCCGGTATCCCTGACTTCAAAGTGAATCCACACTCTGCCGTTCTCCATCTTTTCATTACGGCTCACAATAGTTACACTTCCCTTCTCGGTAAACTTGATAGCATTTCCCGCCAGGTTAATCAGCACCTGGTTAAGCCGCACCGGGTCGCCCATGAGCATATCAGGCAGGTCGGGATCAATGTCGAGAATCAGCTTCAGCCCTTTTTCTTCCGCTTTAAACTTAAGGGAAGTATGCACCAGCCCCATGGATTCGCGGAATGAAAAAGGAATTGTTTCAAAACTTATTTTACCTGCTTCCACTTTCGACAAGTCAAGAATGTCGTTAATGATAACAAGCAGATTCTCCGAAGAATCCTTTATTGCCTTAAGGTATTTCATCTGGTTGTCGCGGGGGCTTCCTTTAAGCAGCAGATTGGTCATGCCAATGACTACATTCATCGGTGTGCGTATTTCGTGGCTCATGTTGGCAAGAAATTGCTGCTCGTGCTTGCGCATTTCCACTGCTTTGATGCGCTCTATTTCGGCAATTTCTTTTTCGCGGAGGGTTTTCTCAAGCTGTTCGCGCGCTTCTATTCCCCTGCGGATGATGTCCACTTCATGGAGGGTTTTGTCCACTGTAGTGGATAAATCATTAAAATCAATCGGTTTGGTGATAAAATCAAACGCACCTCTGTTCATAGCAGTGCGGATGTTTTCCATATCTCCATAAGCGGAAACTACCACCGCTTTGAATAACCCTTCCTTTTCTCTAAGTTTTGAGAGAAATGATAATCCATCCATCATAGGCATGTTGATATCGGTTAGTATCATTTCAATGCTGTCATCCCGGTTGATTTTTTCGAGGGCTTCAGCGCCATTGCCTGCAAATTCAAACTGCAATTCCCCGTTTCGAATTTCGTTCCGGAACCTCTGGCGGATGAGCGCTTCCACATCCGGCTCATCATCCACTACAAGAATCTTTTTAGCTGGCATAAGCAATTCAGTGAGTTAATCAATAGGTAAATATAAGGCAAATTCCTCAAACGGTTGTTATAGCTTTTCTACAGCAGCCCCGTGACAGTTTTTATATTTCTTTCCGCTTCCGCAGGGGCAGGGCTCATTGCGACCTACTTTCTGTTCTACTCGTACCGGCTGAGCTTTCGGCTGTGCACGTTGCTGCTGTCCCTGACCGTTTCCGGCTGATGCAGCGGTGGGGGTGGCTTCGGGATGACTGGTGCGAAGGCGGCTCATATCGGTGCGCTGCGGCTGCCTGGCTTCCTTCACTCCTGACGGATCCTGAACTGCAATATACCCTTTGAACAGGAATGAAAGAATATCCTTGTTCACCTTGTCGAGCATTTGCTTAAACAATTCAAATGATTCGAACTTATAAATGAGAAGCGGGTCTTTCTGCTCATACACCGCCCCCTGTACCGAAGTTTTCAACTCGTCCATTTCACGCAGGTGCTCTTTCCATGCATCATCAATCAGCGCAAGCGTAACCATCCGCTCGAATGCATTGTTCAATTCTATGCCTTTGGTATTGTATGCCTTTTTAAGATTGGCAATAATCTGGATGTGCTTCTTTCCATCCGTGAAAGGAACTACAATATTTTCATACACCTGCCCCTGTGTGGTAAATACATTTTCAATCACCGGGTATGCCTTTTCGGCAATGAGCTTTGATTTAATTTTATAATGCTTATATGCCGCATCAAAAACTTTTTGTACCGACTCCTCTGCTGGCGATTGAAAAAATTCAGATTCATCCACAGGGCATTCAATGGAAAAATAGCGGAGCAAATCGAGCCGGAAATCTTCAAAGTTGCGCTCATCCATCCGGGTTTTGACAATATTCTCGGAAACATCCCACATCATATTCACCAGATCCACCGCCAGCCGCTCACCGAACAAAGCATGCCTGCGCTTGGTGTAAATAAGATTGCGCTGCTGGTTCATTACATCATCGTATTCAATCAGCCGCTTGCGGATGCCGAAATTATTTTCCTCCACCTTCTTCTGCGCCCGCTCGATGGATTTGGTAATCATGCTGTGCTGAATCACTTCCCCCTCTTCGATTCCCATTCTGTCCATAAGCCGTGCAATGCGGTCCGAGCCAAAAAGGCGCATCAAATCATCTTCGAGCGAAACAAAAAACTGTGTGGTGCCGGGATCGCCCTGCCTGCCTGAACGCCCACGCAACTGCCTGTCCACCCTGCGCGATTCATGGCGTTCAGTTCCGATGATGGCAAGCCCCCCTGCATCTTTAACTCCCGTACCCAGCTTAATATCAGTTCCCCTTCCTGCCATGTTGGTGGCAATGGTGACGGTGCCTGCAATTCCGGCTTCGGCAACAATTTCTGCCTCGCGCTGATGCTGTTTTGCATTGAGCACATTGTGTTTGATGTTGCGCAGCTTCAGCATCCTGCTGAGCAATTCCGAAACTTCCACCGATGTGGTTCCTACCAGCGTTGGGCGCCCTCCATCGCGCAGCTTAACAATTTCATCAATCACGGAATTATATTTTTCTCTTTTGGTTTTATACACCAAATCCTCCATGTCTTTCCGAACCATGGGGCGGTTGGTGGGAATCACAACTACATCGAGCTTGTAAATCTGCCAGAATTCATTGGCTTCGGTTTCGGCTGTACCCGTCATGCCCGCCAGCTTGTGGTACATCCGGAAATAATTCTGAAGTGAAACGGTGGCATACGTTTGTGTTGCCGCTTCCACTTTCACATTTTCTTTTGATTCAATCGCCTGGTGCAATCCATCGGAATACCTGCGCCCTTCCAGCACGCGACCGGTTTGCTCATCCACAATTTTCACTTTTCCATCGGCAATGATGTATTCCACATCGCGCTCAAAAAGCGTATATGCTTTCAGCAATTGATTGATAGTATGAATCCGCTCCGACTTGATGGCAAAGTCGCGCATCAGGTTTTCCTTTTTCTCCAGCTTTTCCGTATCCGAACCGCTCGATTTTTCAATCTCGGCAATGGAACTTCCCACATCGGGCATGATGAAAAACTGCGGGTCTTCGTTGGCGGAAGTAATCAGCTCGATACCCTTTTCGGAAAGCTCCACGGAATTATTTTTTTCATCAATTACAAAAAATAACTCGGCATCGGCTTTGTGCATTTCCTTGTTGTTGTCCTGCATGTAATGCCCTTCGGTTTTTTTAAGAAGGGCTTTTACTCCCGTTTCACCAAGGAATTTAATGAGCGCTTTGTTTTTCGGCAGCCCGCGATGACAGCGCAGCAATGATAGCCCTGCTTCGTCTTCCTTCCCCTCGCTGAATTTCTTTTTCGCTTCGCCTAAAATATTGTTAATATAATTACGCTGGGCATTCATAAGAATTTCCACCTTGGGCTTGAGGGCATGAAACTGCTGATCATCCCCCTTGGGAGTGGGACCGGATATGATGAGCGGAGTGCGCGCATCGTCTATCAGCACTGAGTCCACTTCATCCACAATGGCGTAATGATGCCCGCGTTGTACCATGTCTTCGGGTGATCGCGCCATGTTATCGCGCAGGTAATCAAAACCGAATTCGTTGTTGGTGCCGTAAGTAATGTCAGCAATATATGCTTTGCGCCTTTCGGTGGAATTGGGCTGGTGCCTGTCAATGCAATCCACTGTAAGCCCGAGAAATTCAAAAATAGGACCATTCCATTCGCTGTCGCGCCTTGACAGGTAGTCGTTCACTGTAACGATGTGCACCCCTCTTCCGGCAAGGGCATTGAGATATACAGGCAGGGTGGCGACAAGGGTTTTACCTTCCCCGGTAGCCATCTCGGCAATTTTTCCCTGGTGCAGCACCGTTCCCCCGATAAGCTGCACATCGTAATGCACCATATTCCATGTAACTTCATTGCCGGCAGCCATCCATTTGTTTTTATAAACGGCTGTGTCGCCTTCAATGATAACACTGCTGCGCTTTGCGGCAATGGTACGGTCATGGTCTGATGCTTTGATTATTAATTCAGGATTTGCGAAAAACCGTTTTGCCGTTTGCTTTACTACCGAAAATGCTTCGGGGAGAATTTCAAGAAGGACTTCTTCTATTTTCTCCAACTGCTCTTTTTTAATGGCATCTATACGGGCATAGATTTCTTCTTTTTCTTTAATGTCCATTTCCGCATTATTTTCCACCTGTTCATTCTGCGATGCCAGCTCAGTTTCGGATTCAGCAAGCTTATCAGCGATTTTTTTGCGGAATTCAAATGTTTTTTCGCGCAATTGCTCATTGCTCAGTTGTTCTATGACAGGATATGCCTCTTTAACTGATTCAAGGAAAGGTACAAGCGCCTTCATATCCGATTCGGACTTGCTGCCGAAAATCTTCCCGATGGTTTTATTCAGTATTTCTAGCATGATTAGAAAAAATGGAGAGCAAAGGTACTAAAAATGGGAGGAGAGGAAGGTACCACGGGAGGTATTCAAAAGTTAAAAGTTTGAAGTTTAGGTTGCAAAGGTTGCACCCGCTTAAGCGCAAAGAAAACACCTCCAATCTTTTTTTTCATTGGCTTGAACCGGCACACAGAAGGGCAATGGACAAAATAGTGGCAATGGCAGTTGCTATAACAGCGATAGCGGATGGAGCAGGAAGTTATTAGGATAAGAGCTTTTACATTGAGGGGAGGAATTGCAAAAAAACGAGGCAATTATATTTTAAGTTTCTCCTGACTATTTTTTCATAGTGTTTTGAATAAATAAAATTATCCGTCCCGTTCCTCAATGCAGGATGGTTTTTTAGGTCATTAGTGTTAGTTTTTTGGTTACGATGTTCTTTTGTAAGGGAGGATTGTAGAAAAATGAAAATTCATCAATGCCTGAGTGGTTTTTTATCTTTGCAACCCCGAGAAAATACAAAATGGCAGTACCTGGTTTTGACGACATTTACATGGAGCTGGCTTACAACCTTTCGCGCAAATCGCATTGTGTGAAAATGAAGGTGGGCGCTGTTATTTCAAAGGATACCCGAATCATTTCACTCGGCTATAACGGTCCGCCATCGGGCACGCATAATTGCGATGAGGAATGGTCCGAAACCGGCTGCCCTCGCGATAGCAAAGGTGGCTGCTCGCTCGCCATTCATGCCGAGCAGAATGCCATACTTTATGCCGCTAAAAATAAGTCAACCCTTGACGGAGCAACCCTCTATGTTACATTATCTCCCTGCATTGCCTGTGCGCGCATCATCTTCACTTCGGGAATCAGAAAAGTGCTTTACCTGAAATCGTACAGCCGTTATAAAGGAATTGAATCGGACGAAGGCGTTGAATTCCTGCTCCGGTTCGGAATAACCGTAGAGCAATATGTACCGGACACGCTTGCCGAACATCTTTTCATGAGATGATTAAAAAATATTTTGTCCGAAAAATTGTTATCATTAAATAAATAAGCCGATAAAAATTGAAGAGTAAATTATTACCGTTGATATTCGCCTGCCTCCTCGCTGCAGGAATACTCATAGGAAGCAGGATGAATGTTTCATTCGTTCCGGGCAAGTCGTTTTTTGTATCACGCAGCAATGAGTTTAACAAGCTCACCGATGTGATCAATTATATCAAACAGGAGTATGTGGATACCATCAATGAACGAAACATTGTGGACCAGAGTATTGAAAAAATCCTTCAGAACCTGGACCCCCACAGCGCTTACATTCCAGCCGAAATGCTCGATGCGGCTACCGAACCGCTGGAAGGAAATTTTGAAGGAATAGGTATTGAGTTTCACATTCAGCAAGACACCATCATGGTGGTTTCAACCATATCCGGAGGTCCTTCGGAAATGGTGGGGCTGATGCCGGGCGACCGCATTGTGAAAGTGGAAGGAGAGAATGTTGCCGGCACCGGTATCACCAACACTGATGTACTGCAAAAGCTCCGTGGAAAGGGGGGAACGAGAGTAACCATTTCGGTGCTGAGGAGATTGAAGCCCGGTCTGCTGGAATTTACCATCACCCGCGGGAGAATTCCGATCAATTCGCTGGAGGCATCGTTTATGACAGACAGCATAACGGGATATGTCAAGCTTAGTCGTTTCTCAGCGACCACTTCCGATGAATTCCATACGGCATTAAAGAAACTGAAGGGAGAAGGCATGAAGCAGCTTGTGTTGGATTTGCGCGGCAACCCGGGAGGTTATCTTGATGCGGCAATAAAGGTATCTGATGAATTTCTGCCTGATAAAAAGCTGGTTGTTTATACGCGCGGAAAGTCGCGTCCGAAAAGCGAATATTTTGCAACGGATGGAGGAGCGTTTGAGACCGGAAAGGTGGTGGTGATGATTGATGAGGGATCGGCATCGGCATCGGAGATTGTGGCAGGGGCGTTGCAGGACTGGGATCGGGCTACCATAGCCGGAAGGCGATCGTTCGGGAAGGGTTTGGTGCAGGAGCAATCGGTTTTTGCCGATGGTTCGGCATTGCGGCTCACTATAGCGCGTTATTATACTCCAACAGGGCGCAGCATTCAGAAGGCGTACAACAACGGGTTTGAACAATATCAGAATGAACTGCTCGACCGGTTTTCGCATGGCGAATTTGAGCATCCCGACAGTATTCATTTTGCGGATTCATTAAAGTTTGAAACCCCGGGGGGGAAAATTGTATATGGGGGAGGAGGAATCATGCCCGATGTATTCGTCCCGCTCGACACTACTTTCAATTCCGATTACTTAGACCAAATCCTGCGCGCAAGCGCCATCAGCCAGTTTGCGTATGACTTTGTGGACATCCACAGGAAATCGCTTGCCTATGATGATTTTGACAGTTTCAATAAAAAATTTGCGATCACGGAAAATATCCTGACCGAATTTATCATGTATGGCGAAAAGCTGGGAGTTAAAAAAAGTGCAGAAGGACTGAAGAAATCTGCAGCGCTGATCCGCATACAATTGAAAGCATTTATTGCACGGCAACTGTTCAGAAATGATGGGTTTTACCGTGTGCTGCTTGAGGCGGATAACTCATTTAAAAAATCGCTGGTGCTGCTTGCCGGTATGCAGGAGAAGCCAATGCCTGCTGAAACGGAAGTTCAAAGGAAACAGGGGGATGAGAAAGGAAGATAAATCAGCTAAAGATTCAAAAATCCTAAATTCGCGCTCCTTGCCCGGGTGGCGGAATTGGTAGACGCGCTGGTCTCAAACACCAGTGTCCCTTAAAGACGTATCGGTTCGACTCCGATCCCGGGTACTTTTTTAAAAAAGGGCAAATAAGATCTGATTTCCAAGTTGATTAAACCAATAAGATGTATCGGTTCCTTGCCTGCCGTTGCTCAAGCCAATGCGAAGTGAGGCAGGGACTCCGATCCCGGGTACTTTTCAGATTCAAATAAGACTGAAAATTATTTCAGCCATTCAGGGTTTCACTCGTAAAATGAAATTCAATTTTGGGATTGTTTTTTATCATCTGCTCCAGCATCCAACTGTTATCGGCTAAGTAAACCAGGTTTTTGTCTTTGTCTTCCACCACCTGGTGCATTTTAAACCGGATGAATTCATCGAGCTTCTTTTTTTCTTTTGACGTTATCCAACATGCCTTGTAAATGTTGAGGGGGACGAATTTGCACGAAGCGCCATATTCATTGAGGAGGCGGTGCTGAATGACTTCAAATTGGAGCTCGCCTACGGTGCCGATGATTTTTTTGCTTCCCAGCGGCTGTACGAACAACTGGGCAACCCCCTCATCAGTCAATTGTTCGGTACCACGATCGAGTTGCTTTGTTTTCATAGGGTCGGCATTGACAACTTCCTTAAAGATTTCGGGAGAAAAGCGGGGGATTCCTTTAAACTGCAGTGTCTCACCTTCGGAAAGGGAATCACCTATTTTGAAATTCCCGGTGTCATACAACCCGATGACATCGCCCGGAAAAGCTTCTTCCACCACGCTTTTATCGCGTGCAAGGAATGAATAGGGATTATTAAAACGTAATTCCTTATCTAGCCGGTTGTGATAATAAAATTTTCCGCGTTCGAACTTTCCGGAACACACACGAAGGAAGGCAATGCGGTCGCGGTGACGGGGGTCAATGTTGGCATGAATCTTAAAAACAAAACCGGTAAACGGCTTTTCAACTGGTTCTACAATTCTTTCTTCGGCAATCCTGCTGCCGGGAGGGGGAGCAATTTCAATAAATGTATCAAGCAGTTCTTTCACCCCGAAATTATTCAGTGCGCTTCCGAAAAACACAGGAGCTTCGGACCCATCGAGATATTTTTTCCGGTCAAATTTATCATACACTCCCTCAATAAGATGGACGTCTTCTCTCAGTTGGGCAACATATTTCCCTATTTGCTCATCAAGCACCGGGTCGTTAACGTCTTTAATGGGAACAACATCTTCTTCAGTGGCTTTTTTATTGGGATGAAACAAATAAAGACTGTGGTCATATAAATTATAAACCCCTTTAAAAGTAAATCCCATACTGATGGGCCAGCTCAGAGGGCGAACCCTGATGTTTAGCTTTTGTTCGATTTCATCGAGCAGGTCAAACGGATTGCGCCCTTCACGGTCGAGCTTATTGATGAACACAATAACAGGAGTGCTCCTCATACGGCACACCTCCATCAGCTTTTCGGTTTGCGGCTCCACTCCGTTTACACAATCCACCACAAGGATAACGCTGTCCACAGCCGTAAGCGTGCGGTAAGTATCTTCAGCAAAATCTTTATGACCGGGGGTGTCAAGCAGGTTGATGATAAGATTTTTGTATTCGAATGTCATCACGGATGTGGCAACAGAAATTCCGCGCTGCCGCTCAATATCCATAAAATCGGATGCAGCCGTTTTTTTTATCTTATTCGATTTCACTGCGCCCGCCACCTGGATGGCGCCACCGAAAAGCAAAAATTTTTCCGTCAGCGTAGTCTTTCCTGCATCAGGGTGGCTGATGATGGCAAAGGTCCTTCGCTTGCTTATTTCTGTTTCGTAAGCCATCTGATTTTAAAGCGCGCAAAAATATTGAAATCTGATTTCCGGAAACTAATTTAATAACGGTATTGCTTTAAGAGAAACTTTAATGTAACAAAAAAACCGGCTTCGAAAAAATAAATCTTATAAATTGAAATACCAGCTCAATACTTAACCAGAGGAACCACAGATATGCCCCTCCGGGATAGAAGTCGGATAAAATAAATCCCCTCGGCTTTTCCAGAAATATTAAATTCTTCCCTGAAATCATTTGAAGTAACCGGAAACAGTTCTTTATTTAAAATGACTTTTCCGGATACATTCATCACTTCAAGCAGAACCGGAAAATCCCGGCATGTGAAGCTAAGAATTGTTTTACCGGATGTGGGATTGGGCAGTAATGAGATTTCACCGCCATTGTAAAACTCCAAATCCTGAACAGATACAGCAATAATAGTAATTGCAGAAGTGCTTGTGCAGTTGCCGTCCGTAACAGTAAGAATTACCGTATAAGTTCCGTTTGATGCATAGGTATGAACAGGGTTCTGAACGGTATCGGTGCTACCGTCTCCGAAATTCCAAAGCCAGGAAATGATTCCCGATGAGGAGGTGTCGGTAAATGTATAGGTGAGATTGTTTACTGAATAAGTAAATCCTGCCGTCACAGCCGGGAAAACAAAAACAGAAACCGAATCGGTGGTGCTGCATCCGGTGGAAATGGTGGTGGCAGTAACATAATAGGTGGTGGTAAACTGGGGAGAAACATTCTGATTTGAACCAGTTAAACCTCCCGGCTGCCACAAAAACTGCGTACCGAATCCGGGACCCTGCAGGTTTGCCTGAAGAAAGACATTCTGACCGGGACAAATGGAATCGTTGTTAGCCGTTGGATCAATGACCGGAGAATTAAATGCATTTACAACCACAAATGCAGAGCCGGTACATCCGAAAGAATCAATTCCGGTTACAGTATAGGTAGTGCTTGAGGAGGGGCTTGCAAAGGCAGAATCACCGGAAACGCTCGTAGGCAGAGAGGGGTTCCAGGTATAGGAATTTGCACCGCTTGCAATAAATAAGACGGGCGGACTTCCGGAGCAGTAATTAACAGAGGGACCGGGCGTAACTGAAACAGAAGGTGCCGGATTGGGACTGACGGCAACCAGCAATGCAGCGCTGGTATCAGTGACTCCTCCGTTAGAACAGGATACGTAGCACCTGAAATAAGCTGAAGCGGAAAGAGTTCCTGTATTTACATTATTTGCATCGTTACCGAAATCCGTCCAGGGACCCTGGTCACTCGGACCGGATTGCCATTGAAAGGTCAGTCCGCCATAGGTGGTAGTAGAATCTGTAAGATATAACCATGTGCTGCCCGAACCACCGCAAATGAGCGTATCATCGGCAGTGATTGTAGTAATGGGGGTGCCGGAGCAGGCATTTTTATATTCAGTCCACTGCACATCGTCAATAAAAATATTTCCACCCCCGCGGGCGGTTCCGTTGAACAGGATATAATTTGTATCGGTGTTGAAAGAGGGGGGGATGTTCCATGAATACTGATACCAGTCGTTTGCGGGTTCGGTATTGGGAAGATTAAAAAAGCGGCTTCTTGCCACCGCACCGAGGCGGACAGCACCGGAGAGAGAATTAATTGTATTCACCAGGATGGTGAGACTATCACCGGCAGTAGAGCTGTTATCGCGGTAAATCCACAAGCTGAGGGTGGGTACTGAACCTGATGCTCCTGAATAATCCACGACCGGGGAAGTCATCAATTCCTGCGAGCCGATGGGCTGCATCACGACTGTAAAGCGTGCCATTGCAGCTCCGCTGTGGGGGTTGCAGGTAGGGTTCGTCCCTGTAGTCCTGCGTACCCATTGGCTGCCGGCACCTCCGGTTATCGTCCACCCGGAAGGGGGGAATGCCGGGTCATCAAAACTTTCGTTGTGAATTATCTGTGCGAATGTATTGCCATATTCAATAACAAGAAATAGTGAAAGAATTACAAACGTAAATTGCGGCTTCATGAAGAACAGGTTTTTCATTGGTTGAATTTTATTTAAAAAAATTAGCGGATCAGTGTGATGGTGCTTTTATAGGATTGTCCCCCGATGCTCAGGGTAATAAAATATGTTCCCGAAGGAAGCTCCTTGCCGGTGTTATTGTTGCGCCCGTTCCAGCAGGGTCTTGATGGAGCGCTGGTAAATACTTTCTCCCCCCAGCGATTGAATACTTCCCACTGACTGCAATCCTTCAGGTCAATGGATGCTCCCCCGAGACCAAAGCAATCATTCTTGTTGTCGTTATTGGGAGTGAATACATTTGGAATGATTTCAAAGAGCTGGCTTATGGCTGTGGAGCTGAAATCGAGCAGGAAGGTATCGGAACACATATTATTATATGCAATCAGGGTGATGGTATTGTTACCGGACAGGTTCAGGTGCACTTCAGGATTTTCAGCAGCAGAAGTAGTTCCGTCAGGAAATATCCATTGATAGTTGAGTGCGGATGCACTGGTGTTCGTCAAATGTCCGGTATAACCGCTGCAGGTGAGCGCGCTCAGATTTGCATCATCCACTGTGAAGGACGCCTGCGGCTGATCGTTCAATGTTACAGATACCTGATCGTCATTGCTGCATCCGTTTACATCCGTTCCTGTAACAGTATAAGTGGTGGATACTGCTGGAGTAGCTACAGGATTCTGCACGTTTGGATTATTGAGTGAAGATGCAGGCGACCAGCTATACGTAACTCCCCCTGATGCCGAAAGGAATGCAGAAGTTCCTTCACAAATAATGGTATCTCCTACCGCAGTGATTACCGGAAGGTCATTCACTGTAATGGTTACAAAAGAAGAATCAACGCAGTCATTCTGGTCAGTTACAATAACTGTGTAAGTGGTTGTTGCGGATGGAGTAGCCACCGGGTTGCTGACATTCGGATTATTAAGCGAAGATGCAGGCGACCATACATAAATGCTCCCCCCCCCGGCATTCAATTGAATCGAATTGCCGATGCAGATGCCTGAATCAGGAGTTACGGTAATAACAGGTAATTGATTTACGGTAACAACAACACTATCGGAATTTTTGCAGCCATTTGAATCTGTTACAAGTACAGTATAAACAATGGTTGCTGTAGGACTTGCTACTGGATTCGGGATATTAATATTGCTCAATCCAGTGGAAGGTGACCACAGATAAATCACACCTCCAGAAGCATTGAGCGCCACCCCCTGTCCGATACAAACCCCTACATCATTTCCAGCACTGGCCTTGGGCAATGCATTAACCGTAACGATAAGCGATATCGTGTCGCCAAAACATCCGAAAGAATTTGTTTCAACTACCGAAATTACGGCAGTTCCGCTCCCGGTCCAATCAGCCATTATGCTGTTGGTTCCGTTGCCGCTGAGGAGCGTTCCCCCTGTTACCGACCAACTGTAAGTGGAACCGATGGTATTCGCAACGGAAAAGCTGCCGGTGTCATTAATGCAAATGCCCGAAGGACCTGAAATGGGGCTGGTGGATGGCGCTGGGTTAATCAATATGGCAAGAGTATCCGATGACCCGAAGCAGGTATCCACAATAGTGATGCTTGTTTCCTCATACCATAATAAAACCGTTTGCGGACCGGGAACGCTCCAGTCCACTGTAACGGTGCTTGTCCCGTTTCCGGAAACAACAATACCCCCCTGTGCAAACCAATTGTATGTGCTGCCGGGCGTATTTAATGTTGAATAAACAATTCCCTGCGCCTGATTGGCACAAAGTGTTGTGGGACCGGTTGGGGCGATTGGAGTCAGCAGCACATTGATTGTTACGGGTAGTGTAACGGCATCCGATGCACAACCCAAATCGGTAATTTCAATAACGCTTATCAGACCCGCTCCGGGATTTACAGACCAATCCACAATGATAACCGGTGTGTTTTGCCCGCTTACTATAGATCCATTGGTAACCGTCCACACGTACGTGGAATTAGGATTAGGATTGTTCACCGAATATTGTACTCCGGTTACACCGGGGCAAACGGAGACATTTCCGGAAGTGCTGCTGATGGTGGGAGCAGGATTAATAATGATGTTGATAGTATCGGAATTAGTGCAGGTGTTTCCATCTGTTCCGGTAACCACATAAGAAGTATTCACAACCGGGCTAACCTGAATGGTGCTTCCTGTTCCTATTACTCCTCCTCCCGCAATGCTCCATATATAGGTTGAAGCTCCCGTTGCGGTTAAAGTAAGTGTGTCTCCGCTGCAAAGTGTATCGGAGGGAGCTGCAATCTGGACAGGGGGAAGAGGATTTACTGTAATGGTAATGGTATCTTTATCAGAACATGAAAAGCTGTTGGTTCCCGTTAATATATATGAAGTGGTGGATACAGGAGAAACCGTGAATGATTGGCTGGTGCTGATTGGAATAGTGGGTGCTGATGCCAAAGCCCATGAATAGCTGGTAGCCCCTGAGCCGGTTAACGTAACGCTGTCGCCAATGCAAACAGCAACAGGATTTGCAGAAGCGCTTACTGCAGGATGTGGATTAACCGTAATGGTAACACTGTCGGAAGTTACACAGCCGTTGAGTGTGGTAGTAACAACATAAGTGAGTGAAATAGGCGTAGCCCCGCTGTTTGAAACCGTGGCGACCGGATTCGATATAGTTGTATTGCTCAACCCCGATGAAGGAGTCCAGCTATAAATATAACCGGGTGTAGCAGATGTTCCAAGAATAATTGAATCTCCTCCGCAAAGAGTCGCATCAGCACCGGCATTGGAAACCGGGTTTGGTTTAACAACAACCATAATAGTATCACTGTCAGTGCAGCCGAATAAATCAACCGACAGAACATAAAAAAGCGTATCGTTTGTTCCCGATGTGTTGGTAAGTGTCAGAGAGGGATTTGCAGCGGTTGCATTACTTAAACCGGTGGAAGGATTCCAAGAATAGGTATAATCAGGCAATGCAGCGCTGCCGATGAAACCGCTGCTGCCGCTGCAGAAAATAATATCCGGTCCGGCATCAGCAATCGCTGCCGGGCTTGAAATAATCCGAACCGTATCGGAGGAAGTACATCCGTTCAGGGTGGTTGTGACAACATATATTAAAGTGTCGGGAGTCGAGCCGGTGCTGCTGATCGTTAGCACAGGATTGGAAATAATGGTGCTGCTTAATCCGGTTGCCGGTAGCCATGAATAGGAATATCCTGAGGTGGAAGATGAGCCAAGCTGCACAGTTCCGGTTCCACAGAAAAACTGGTCCGGTCCGGCATTGGAAACAGGATTTGGCTTTACAATGATTTGAACCGTGTCTTTATCCATGCATATTCCGAGGGTCGTGGTAACAATATAATAAAGTGTATCATTACCACTTCCTGTATTGGTTAAAGTAAGTGAAGGATTTCCGGCAGTGCTGTTGCTCAGTCCTGTTGCCGGATTCCATGAATACGTGTAGCCGGGCACCGGAACAGCCCCTATGCTTACTAAACTTCCACTGCAAAAGGAAGTATCATTTCCTGCAACTGCAACCGGAACCGTATGGACTGTTACATTCATTGTATCGGTAGAAGAACATGCATAAACATTCTGAACAACTACAATATACTGCACTGTATAAGGCGTACCCGTGGAGTCGGATAAAGTGACGGTAGGGTTGGAAACAATAGTGCTGTTCAACCCGTTTGCCGGGGACCATAAATAAGTATTTCCTGCTATGGCAGGAGTTCCGATTACTACGGAATCACCGGAGCAGATAGCTGCATCAGGTCCGGCAGCAGGTGCAGGACGGGGATTTACTGTAACTTCAACTGTATCATTATTACTGCAACCATTTTCTGAGGCAGTAAGAATGAATGAATATGTTACCGGACTACTGGTACCATTGGTGAGAGTAACGGTGGGGTTTGAAATAGATGAATTGTTCAATCCGGCTGCAGGATTCCAGGAATATGAATATCCCGGTATGGCAGCGCTTCCAATGGTGCCACTGTCGCCTGAACAAAATGTAATATCAGTACCGGCATTAGCGGATGGAACTGTGCTGAGAACGATTTGCTTAGTCAGCGTATCGGACAGGCATCCGTTTTGATTTTGTGTGACAACGGAAACAGTAGCTGTTCCCCCTCCCATAAAATTTACTGTAACGCTGTCTCCCGTTGCAGATCCGATAATATTTCCATTGGTAATACTCCACAAATGAATATATCCGGGAACGCCAGGCACACTGTATGTTATTCCTGAAATGGCATTGTCACACAATGAATCCGGACCGGACATGGAGCCCGGATCGGGAGTATTTTCCACAGTGATGGTATAAACCACATTGGTGATTTTAGCCGGACAGCCATTATCAGTAGCAATAACACTGAATTGGTAGGGGACAGCATTACCCTGACTGCAGGACGTCATCCAGCAAAACTGCCCGGAAGCAGTTCCGATTCCTGAACCGTCTGTAAAAACAGCAGGGGGATTGGTGATTACAATATTGAAAATATCTCCGGTATGCGCCAGGTAAAGACTATCACCATTGGGGTCAATAAAAGTTGTGGTGAAGCAAAGCGTGTCTCCTTCAAGAATCGTAAAATTGGTCTGCGGTGTCGTTGGTGATAATTGCGCAGCCGGATTAGCGGGACATGATATGACAATAATCTGGATATCTCTGCGCGAAATTCCAATCAGGGTACCGTTCCTGTATTCAGAAATCTGAACAGCCAGCACATAAAAGCCCTGGTTAGGGGCATAGTACTGAGCAAGTCCCGTATTCGGATTCATGCTGGCATAACCACCGGCTCCGAAAGGAAGGTTCACATTGTAGCCGGGCGCGTACCCAACGGGCGCAATGGGCCAGGGGTATGTAGCAGGGGGATTTGGATTAGGATTTCCTCCGGTGGAAATTCCATTATAGGGGACCACAAAATTATATACCAGCAAATCGCCATCCGGATCATACGCCTGGTTTAAAACGGATACGGTGTCCGTGTTGCAGATAAACGGAACAGGAGCAACAGCAAATGTGGGGGAACTGTTGATGGTGGTAGGCGGAGGAGCGAATGCAAAATACGCTTCCCCGGCATTCCCGGGATTATCCAAGTTCAGAATATTGTTATTCCGGCAGCATCGGTCTGAAATAAAATAATAACCGGTGGCATTGGGCGGAATGGAAATGATGTCCTGGTAAACCCCCTCTTCCACACAGACATTTGGCGCAAAAGTGCATGAATCATTGGCATTAGGAGGGGTAATCCCCTGCTGCAGAA